>FWPV01000135.1_pt1 | contig 267877 bp, 264 predicted proteins | sample 2228371 | NCBI WGS metagenome assembly FWPV01 (sample SAMEA103939776, study PRJEB20133) | metagenome
TAAAACGTCGTGAGACAGTTTGGTCCCTATCTTCCGTGGGCGCTGCAGATTTGAGGAAGCCTGCTCCTAGTACGAGAGGACCGGAGTGGACACACCTCTGGTGTACCGGTTGTCACGCCAGTGGCATTGCCGGGTAGCTATGTGTGGAAGAGATAACCGCTGAAAGCATCTAAGCGGGAAACTCGTTTCAAGATGAGATCTGCCGGGGCCTCGAGCCCCCTAAAGAGTCGTTCAAGACCAGGACGTTGATAGGTCAGGTGTGGAAGCGCAGTAATGCGTTAAGCTAACTGATACTAATTGCTCGTGCGGCTTGACCCTATAACTTTGATTCAAAAGCAATCAAGGTTGTTATGCCAAGTGACGCATTCAAAATAAGCTGATTCAAGCTCTATGAATTGGTCGTCCTGACCCAGTCAGGATGGCAAAAAGTTATGCCTGATGACCATAGCGAGGTGGTCCCACTCCTTCCCATCCCGAACAGGACAGTGAAACGCCTCAGCGCCGATGATAGTGCGGGTTCCCGTGTGAAAGTAGGTCATCGTCAGGCTCTTACAGCAAAAACGCCCCATCGTGTGATGGGGCGTTTTTTTATTTGCGAAAGCAATTTCTGTAGACGACAGGGCCGGTGCGTGAGCCAATTGCACAGGGAGCCCGTAATCGACGATGGAGCGCGACATCTCCTCGGGCAAAGGCCTGTGGCTTGTTACTTGCCGGCGCGTAGTTCCCGACGCAGTATCTTGCCGACGTTCGATTTGGGAAGGTCGTCGCGGAACTCGATGTACTTCGGGTGCTTGTAGCCGGTCAGGTTCTGATGGCAGTACTTGGCTACGTCCTCTTCACTGAGCGTGGGGTCGCTGCGAACCACATAGACCTTGATGGCTTCGCCCTGTTTGGCGTCCGGGACGCCAATCACTGCGCATTCCAGAACCCCATCGCATAGCGAAATCACGTTCTCAAGCTCGCTCGGGAAGACATTGAAGCCGCTGACCAGAATCATGTCCTTCTTGCGGTCGACAATTTTCGTAAACCCCTGGGCGTCCATGATGCCGATGTCACCCGTGCGCATGAAGCCGTCGGCGGTAAATGCGCGTGCCGTCTCCTCGGGCTGGTTGTAGTAACCGGTCATCACATTCGGGCCTTTGATGCAGATCTCGCCGGATTCACCAACGGGCAGTGACAGACCGTCGTCATCCTTGATCGCGATCTCGACGCCGGGGAGCGGTAGTCCGATGGTGCCGCTGAAACGATCGGACGTGACGGGGTTATTGGTCCCGATGGCGCAGGTCTCGCTCATGCCCCAGCCTTCAATCATGGGGCAGCCAGTCACTTCTCGCCAGTGCTTGGCCGTGCCTTCGGAAGCAGCCATGCCCCCGGCCTGGGAGATGCAGAGGTGGGAGAAATCCAGGGTCCTGAACTGCGGATGCTGGAGCAGGGCATTGAAGAGCGTGTTGACCGCCGGCAGCATGTGAAACGGGCGCTGCTTGAGGGTGTCAATGAATTTGCCAATGTCGCGGGGATTTGGGATCAGCGTCATGTGCGAACCCCATCGTATGGCCAGAAAGCACAAAGTCAGCGCAAAGATGTGATACAGCGGCAGTGCCGCGATGCTGTTGGTGTCGCGCACATTGCCGACGCGGTGCAGGGCTGGCGTGAACCAGGCCTCGGCTTGCAGGATGGCTGACACCACATTACGGTGTGTCAGCACGGCTCCCTTGCTCAGGCCGGTCGTGCCGCCCGTGTACTGCAAGAATGCGACCGAATCAAGGGTGACAGCAGCCGGCTTGAGCGTCAGCTGCGCCCCTTCAGTCAGGACGCGTTTGAAAGGCGTCACCGTACGCCCGCCCGCCAAGGGAAGCCTGTAGGCGGGAACCATCTTGGCAAGATGCCGCACGGCGAAGGTGATCCAGCGGCCGAACCACGGACCCAGAAGATCGCCCATGGAGGCAAGCACCACATGCTTCACCTGCGTGTGAGCTATCACTTCCTCCAGTGTGTTAGCAAAGTTCTCGAGAACGATGATGGCGGTGGCGCCGGAGTCCTTGAGCTGATGTTCAAGTTCGCGAGCGGTATACAGGGGATTGACATTCACGCAGGTGAAGCCGGCGCGCAGAATGGCTGCCATGGTGACGGGGAACTGCGGGATGTTGGGCAGCATGATGGCCACGCGTGCACCTGGCTCAAGGCCCAGGCGCTGCAACCAGGCGCCAGCCGCTGCGGACAGCTCGTCAAGTTGGCGGTAGGACATCCAGCGCTCCATGCAGACCGAAAACGGGTGGCCTGCGTTCTTGCGAAAGGATTCCTCGAGCAACTGTGCCAGCGAACTGTATTGGCCAGGATCGATGTCGTGCGGGACGCCGGCGGGATAGCTGCGATGCCAGAATTTATCCATCAGATTGACTCCATGACAGCTGCATTGGAACGCAGGGCGGGAGGGCGCACCACCGGGCTTGTCCTAGGTAGATGCCGAAACTGTCACGCACGCGTCATGCCGAGAGGATGGCTGGAGCTTGGCGATGCTGGGGAATGCCTTTAAAGTTGCCTCATGAATGGAGACAGCCAGACCCCAGGCGGATCGGACGGGCGCAGCGACCTGCTGCAGCTGCTGCCGCCCGAGGAAGTCCCCTCACGCAGGGCTCCATGGGCCGCAGCGATCCGCCAGCTCGGCCCGCGACACCGTGAGCGCATCTTTCGCCATCTCGTCGCCCTCGATGAGCGCGACCGCTATCTGCGCTTCGGCTACGCGGCCAGCGACGACCAGATCCGGCGCTACGTGGATGGCCTCGATTTCGAACGGGACGCGATCTTCGGCATCTACAACCGGCGCCTTGAGCTGGTGGCCATGGCACATCTCGCCTATTCCGTCGACGCCAGTTTTGATGCCTGTGCAGAATTTGGCGTGTCGGTGCTGCCGTCGGTTCGGGGGCACGGATACGGGGGCAAGCTGTTCGCGCGGGCGATGCGACATGCCCGAAACGAAGGTGTCCATCTCTTCTTCATCCATGCGCTGAGCGAGAACACGGCCATGCTGAGCATTGCGCGCAAGGCTGGCGCGACCGTGGAGCACGACGGTTCAGACTCAAGGGCATACCTGCGGCTGCCACCAGCCACATTTGACAGCCGCGTCGCTGAAATGGTCGAGGAGCGGCTGGCACAGACCGACTACCGGCTCAAGGTTCAGGCCAAGAACTTCTGGGACTTCATCTCTAGCCTGCAGGAAATGCGGCGGGGCGTGAGCGACGCGCGGCGCAAGTCGGCGCCCTGATGAGGCCCAAACCCGGGAATGGGCGGTTGTCGCATGGACGACACCGCGATCCGTTATCCTTGGGGAATCGCAACAACCGCATGTCCTGCGTCCACGCCTGTGGCAGATCCGCATCCCGCGCGCACTCCTGAAAGGGAGGACAAGCGCACATTCCTGCAGAAACTGGCCGAATTCATCCATCCCGGACCCGACTCGACCGCAGAACTGATCGAAACCCTGGCCGAGGCCGAAGACAACGAGGTGATCGGCGCCGAGTCGCGCTACATGCTCGAGGGCGTTCTGCGCATGGCCGACATGACGGCCGGCGACGTCATGGTGCCCGCGCCGCGCATGGACCTGATCAACATCGACGCGCCCTACGATGAACTGCTGCGCCTGGTCATCAGCACCGCACACTCGCGGTTCCCGGTTTATGAGGGCGAGCGCGAGAACATCATCGGCACCCTGATGGCCAAGGACCTGCTCAAGCTGCAGCGCTCACCCCAGCTCAACATCCGCGCCCTGTTGCGCCCGGCCGTCTTCGTTCCGGAAAGCAAGGGCCTGAATGACCTGCTGCGTGAATTCCGCGGCAACCGCAACCACCTGGCGATCGTGATCGACGAGTTCGGGCGCGTGGCCGGCCTGATCACCATCGAGGACGTGCTGGAGCAGATCGTCGGCGAGATCGAGGACGAATTCGACATCGACGAGGACAAGGGCGACATCTTCGGCCTCTCCGACCAGACCTACCGGGTGAGTGGCGGTGCCTCGATCGAAAGCGTGAACGAGGCCTTCAAGGTGGAGATCACCGGCAGCGACCCGGATGAGGCCTTCGACACCATCGGCGGCCTGATCGCCCACGAGATGGGTCATGTACCGCGCCGTGGCGAGGTGCATGTCATCGCCGGCCTGCGCTTCGTGGTGCTGCACACCAAGGGTGGAGCGGTGAAATGGTTCAAGGTCTCGCCGGTGGACATGCCGCCTTCGGGCCGCAATGGCTGAATCGCGGCTGCTGCCGGCGGCCGGCCTGAGCCTGCTGGCCGGCCTGGGCCACGCTACGGCCATTGCTGCGCCCTGGGATGGCCAGCCGCTGTGGTGGCTGCAACTGCTGACCCTGGGCCTGCTGGGCTGGCAACTCGACCGGACCTCGGGCTGGCGCCGCGCCGGCCTGCTGGCCTGGCTGTTCGCCACGGCCTGGCTGACGGGCACCTTCTGGTGGCTCTACATCTCCATGCACACCTATGGCGGGTTGCCGGCCCCCCTGGCTGCGCTGGCCGTGCTGGCGCTGGCGGCTGTGCTGGCGCTGTATTACGGCGCCGCGGCAGCGCTCTACGTGCACCTGGCGCCAGCCAGCCGCATGGGGCGGGCCCTGTTGTTCGCCGGCCTCTGGCTGCTGGCCGAGCTGGCGCGGGGACGCTGGTTCACCGGTTTCGGCTGGGGCGCAGGTGGCTATGCCCATGTCGAGGGGCTGCTGGCCGGCTACGCCCCCTGGGTCGGGGTCTACGGCATCGGGGCCATCGCGGCCTGGCTGGCCATGACCATCCCGCAGGCATGGTCCTGCGGGCACTGGCAGCGCATCCTCGCGCTGGCCGTGCTGGTACTGCCCTCGGTGCAGCAGATGGGGGCGACACCTTCCGAGTCCCGGTCGGCGGGCAGGCTGGCGCTGGCGCTGCTGCAGGGCAATATCCCGCAGGACGAGAAATTCCAGCCCGGCACCGGGGTGGTCACGTCATTGCAGTGGTACGGCGAGCAGCTGTCGCAGGCCGTCGATCCACTGGTGGTGGCACCCGAGACCGCCCTGCCCCTGTTGCCGCGCCAGCTGCCGCCAGGCTACTGGGAGACGCTGTCTGCGCGCTACGCCCGCGGCGACCAGGCGGCCCTGGTCGGTGTCCCGCTGGGCAGCCTGCGCGAGGGCTACACGAACTCGGTCGTCGCGCTCGCGCCAGGCCAGAGCTGGCGCTACGACAAGTACCATCTCGTGCCCTTCGGGGAGTTCATCCCCTGGGGCTTCAGATGGTTCACCGCCATGATGAACATCCCGCTCGGGGACTTCAGCCGGGGCGCGCTGGGCCAGCCCTCGTTTGCCTGGCAGGGCCAGCGACTGGCCGCCAACATCTGCTACGAGGACCTTTTCGGGGAGGAGCTGGGCGCGCGCTTTGCCGATCCGGCCCAGGCGCCGACGGTGTTCGTGAACGTCAGCAACATCGCCTGGTTTGGCGACACCGTGGCCATCGACCAGCATCTGCACATCTCCCGCATGCGGGCGCTGGAGTTCGCCCGCCCCTTCGTGCGTGCCACGAACACCGGGGCCACGGCCATCATCGACCACCGCGGCGAGGTCGTGGCCGAACTGCCGCGGCACACGCGCGGCGTCCTGCGCGGGGAGGTCGAGGGGCGCCACGGGCTCACGCCCTATGCACGCTGGGTGTCTGCCTGGGGTCTGTGGCCGCTCTGGATCCTGGGGGCTGTGGCCGTGCTGCTCGCGGCCTGGCGGCGCCAGCGACGCGATGCCCCGTAAAATCGAGGGTTTCGCGGTTCAACCCGATAGAGCAGGCGGGCGCCCGGCCGATCAGGTTCCGGGGCGCCGTCGCCCGCTGCCGCCCACCACCATGTTGACCTTCCAACAAATCATTCTCAAACTGCAGGCCTACTGGGATGCCCAGGGCTGCGCGCTCCTGCAACCCTACGACATGGAAGTCGGTGCCGGCACCTCGCACACCGCTACCTTCCTGCGCGCCCTCGGCCCCGAGCCCTGGAAGGCCGCCTACGTGCAGCCCAGCCGCCGCCCCAAGGACGGCCGCTATGGCGAGAACCCGAACCGCCTGCAGCACTACTATCAGTACCAGGTGGTGCTTAAGCCGGCGCCCAGCAACATTCTCGAGCTGTACCTGGGTTCGCTCGAAGCGCTGGGCTTCGACCTGAAGAAGAACGACATCCGTTTCGTCGAGGACGACTGGGAGAATCCCACGCTGGGCGCCTGGGGCCTGGGCTGGGAAGTCTGGCTCAACGGCATGGAGGTGACGCAGTTCACCTACTTCCAGCAGGTCGGCGGCATCGACTGCAGGCCCATCACCGGCGAGATCACCTACGGCCTGGAGCGGCTGGCCATGTACCTGCAGGGCGTGGACAACGTCTACAACCTCAAGTGGACCGACACCATGAGCTATGGCGATGTCTACCACCAGAACGAGGTGGAGCAGTCGACCTACAACTTCGAGCACTCCAACGTCGAGTTCCTGTTCACGGCCTTTGGCGCCCACGAGGGCAATGCCCGGCACCTGATGGAACAGCAGCTCGCGTTGCCGGCCTACGAACAGGTGCTCAAGGCCGCGCACACCTTCAACCTGCTGGATGCGCGCGGCGCCATCTCGGTGACCGAGCGTGCCGCCTACATCGGCCGCATCCGCAACCTGGCGCGCAGCGTCGCGCAGAGCTACTACGAGAGCCGCGAGCGCCTGGGCTTCCCCATGGCGCCGCGCGAATGGGTCGAGCAAATGACGAAGAAGGCAGCGTGACACCATGACGACCCAAAACCTTCTCGTTGAACTGTTTGTCGAAGAGCTGCCGCCCAAGGCGCTGAAGAAGCTCGGCGACAGCTTTGCCACCACCCTGCTCGACCAGCTGCGCACCCTGGGCCTGGCCACGGACGCCTCCGTCACGACGGCCTACGCCTCGCCGCGGCGCCTGGGCGCGCACATCAGCCACGTCTACCTCAAGGCGGCCGACAAGGCCGTCCAGCAGAAGCTCATGCCCGTGGCCGTGGGCCTGGACGCCGCCGGCAACGCCACCCCGGCCCTGCTGAAGAAGCTGTCGTCCCTCGGCGCCGACGTGTCGGACCCGGCGCGAGCCGTAGCCGCACTCAAGCGCGCGCCCGACGGCAAGGCCGAGGCCCTCTACTACGACAGCCTGGTGACCGGTGCCACGCTCGATACCGGCCTGCAGAAGGCGCTGGACGAGGCGCTGGCCAGGCTCCCGATCCCCAAGGTCATGAGCTACCAGCTCGAGACCGACTGCGAGCTGCCCGGCTGGAGCAGCGTGCACTTCGTGCGCCCGGCACACGGCCTGGTGGCCCTGCACGGCAGCACCGTGGTGCCGGTCAAGGCGCTGGGCCTGAAGGCCGGCAACACGACGCGCGGCCACCGCTTCGAGGCGAAGACCGAGACCGTTGTCCTCCGGGATGCGGACAGCTACGCAGCCGCGCTGCGTGAAGACGGTGCGGTGATTGCCTCGTTTGCCGAGCGCCGCGCCGAGATCGTGCGCCAGCTGGCCGCGGCCGCAGCCAAGGTGGGTGGCGGCGTGCGCCCCATCGAGGATGATGCTCTGCTGGATGAGGTGACCGCGCTGGTCGAGCGCCCCAACGTGCTGGTCTGTCAGTTCGAGAAGGAATTCCTCGACGTGCCGCAGGAGTGCCTGATCCTCACGATGAAGGCCAACCAGAAATACTTCCCGCTGCTCGACGCGGCCGGCAAGCTCACGAACAAATTCCTCGTGGTCAGCAACATCAGCCCGAGTGATGCGAGCGCGGTGATCGGCGGCAACGAGCGCGTGGTGCGCCCGCGCCTGGCCGACGCCAAGTTCTTCTTCGACCAGGACCGCAAGAAGACGCTGGAGTCCCGCGTCGAGGGCCTGGGCAAGGTGGTGTATCACAACAAGCTGGGCACGCAGGGCGAGCGTGTCGAGCGCGTGCGGGCGATCGCGAAGGCGATTGCCCAGCAGCTGGGGGATCCCAATCTGGTGGCGCAGGCCGATATCGCGTCCCGCCTGGCCAAGACCGACCTGCTGACCGACATGGTGGGCGAGTTCCCCGAGCTGCAGGGCATCATGGGCGGCTACTATGCACGCCACGACGGCCTGGGTGAGGAGGTGGCCGACGCCATCGAGGACCACTACAAGCCGCGCTTCGCAGGCGACGAGCTGCCGCGCAACATGACGGGCATGGTGGTGGCGCTGGCCGACAAGCTCGAGACCCTGGTGGGCATGTTCGGCATCGGCAACCTGCCCACCGGCGACAAGGACCCGTTCGCGCTGCGCCGTCATGCGCTGGGCGTGATCCGCATGCTGGGCGAGAAGAACCTGGCGCTGGACCTGTCCGCGCTGCTCAAGGCGGCCTTGCCCGCCTTCGGCGACAAGATCGCCGACGCCACCCCGGCCCTGGCCGACTTCATCTACGACCGTCTCGCCGGCAGCCTGCGTGAGCAGGGCTACAGCGCGCAGGAAGTCGATGCCGTGCTGGCCCTGCGGCCGCAGCGCCTGGGCGAGGTGGCCCAGCGCCTGTCCGCCGTGCGTGCCTTTGCCGCCCTGCCCGAAGCCGCCGCGCTGGCCGCTGCCAACAAGCGCATCAGCAACATCCTGAAGAAAGCGCAGGAGGTCGATGCCCATGTCAGCGAAGTGCTGCTGAAGGAAACGGCCGAGAAGAACCTCTACGCCGCACTCAAGGACGTGGTGCCCCAGGCCAACGAGCAGTTCGACGCCGGCGACTACACCGCCTCGCTCAAGACCCTGGCCGCCCTGCGCGCACCGGTGGATGCCTTCTTCGACGGCGTGATGGTGAATGCCGAGGAGATGGACCTGCGCCTGAACCGCCAGGGCCTGCTCAAGAGCCTGCACGAGGCCATGAACCGCGTGGCCGATCTGTCCCGTCTCGCTGCCTGATATGCCCGCTTCGCACACCATGAAGCTGGTCATCCTCGACCGCGACGGCACCATCAACGAGGACAGCGAGGACTACATCAAGTCCGAGGCCGAGTGGAAGCCGCTGCCGGGCGCGCTGGAGGCGATCGCGCGGCTCAACCACGCCGGCTGGCACGTCGTGGTGGCGTCCAACCAGTCGGGCCTGGGGCGCGGCCTGTTCGACGTGGCGGCGCTCAATGCCATGCATGCCAAGATGCACAAGCTGCTGGCCATGGCCGGCGGCCGCGTCGAGGCCGTCTTCTACTGCCCGCATGCGCCCGACCAGGCCTGCCGTTGCCGCAAGCCGCTGCCCGGGCTGTTCGAGCAGATCGGCGAGCGCTACGGCATCACGCTCAAGGGCGTGCCGGCCGTGGGCGATTCGGCGCGCGACATCATCGCCGGCGCGGCCGTGGGCTGCGAGCCGCACCTGGTGCTGACCGGCAAGGGTGCGGCCCTGCGCGGCCAGCCCCTGCCCGACGACTTTCCGGCCGGCACGCGGGTGCACGAAAACCTGCTGGCCTTCGCCGACTACCTGGTGTCCCGCGACGCCGCCTGAGGAACCCGCCATGGCCCTGCTCCGCTCCATCGTTCACGCCCTCTGGATGCTGGTCACGGTGATCCCTTGGGGCATCATCATGGTGGTGGCCTCGATCCGCGTGCGCGGCAACCCGCTGTACTGGATGGCGGCGCGCTGGCTGGGCTGGGCCATCGACGGCGCGCGCGTGATCCTGGGCATCCAGGTCCGCGTCAGCGGGATGGAGAACCTGCCCACGGGCGAGACCAGCCCGGCCATCCTGCTGGTCAAGCACCAGTCCACGCTCGAAACCTTCCTGATGCCCACGCTGATGCCGCATCCGCTGGCCTATGTGTTCAAGAAGGAATTGCTCTACGTGCCCTTCTTCGGCTGGGCCATGGGCCGGCTGGACATGATCCACATCGACCGCAAGCATGGTTCGCAGGCCTTCGCCAAGGTGGTGACGCAGGGCAAGGCGCTGCTGGCGCGCGGGGTCTGGATCATCATGTTCCCCGAGGGCACGCGCATCCCGCGCGGGCAGAAGGGGACCTACAAGACCGGCGGCACGCGGCTGGCGGTGGAGACCGGCGCGCCGGTGATCCCGATTGCCGTCACGTCGGCCAAGTGCTGGCCGCGCAAGGCCTTCATCAAGCGCCCGGGCGTGGTCGACGTGTCCATCGGCAAGCCGATCCCCAGCGCAGGCCGCGAGCCGGCCGAGCTGATGCGCGAGGTCGAGGCCTGGATCGAGGCCGAGATGCGCCGGCTCGACCCTGAAGCCTACCGCTGAGCCCTCCCAGGATCCGGGCATGCGCAGCTTCCTCCAGCTCGCTCTCGACCTCTTCGACACCGCCCCGGAGCCGGCCGCGCCGGAGCTGAGGCCGGTCGCCCCGCCGGCGCCGCAGGTGCATGGCCCCTTCCAGCCGGCGCAGCCCCTGCCCAGCGCCATCGCGCCGGCGCAGTTTAGCCACCCGCGCGCGAACCGCCAGACGCGGCTGTGCGATGCCCACGTGGCCTACGAATTCAGGCGCGGCAAGCGGCGCACCATCGGCATGCAGGTCGGGCCCGACGGGCTGGTGGTCAGCGCGCCGCGCTGGGTGCCGCTGTACGAGGTGGAAGCGGCGCTGCAGGAGAAGGCCGCATGGATCGTGCGCAAGCTGGCCGAGATGCGCGAGCGCCAGCAGCGGCTGGAGTCGGCCCGCATCGAATGGCGCGACGGCACCGGCATTCCCTTCCTGGGCGAGACCGTGATCGTGGTGCTGGACCCGACCCATGCCTACAGCGCCGTCGGCGGCAGCCTCAAGGCCGACGACGTGGAGGTGGTGCTGCGCAGCGACGCGCAGGCCCCCAACCTCACGCTCGAGGGCGTGCCGCGCCTGACCCTGCACATCGGACTGCCGCAGCAGGCCGAGCCCGGGCAGATCCGCGACGCCGTACAGGCCTGGCTGATGCGCCAGGCGCACCGTGTCTTCACCGAGCGGCTGCAGCACTACGCCCCGCAGCTCGGCGTGCAGTGGCGCAAGCTCTCGCTCAGCAGCGCCGGCACGCGCTGGGGCAGCGCCAGCAGCGACGGCAGCATCCGCCTGAACTGGCGCCTCATCCATTTCCGCCAGAGCGTGATCGACTACGTGGTCGCGCACGAGCTCAGCCACCTGCGCGTCATGGACCACAGCCCGCGCTTCTGGGACACGGTGCGCTCGGTCGTGCCCGACTACCAGTACCTGCGGGGCGAGCTGCGCGACGAAGCGCTGCCGCGCTGGCATTGAGATGAACTACGACGACAGTGCCCTCACCAGCCTGGCCCTCGCGCTGGGCGTGGGGCTGCTCATCGGCGTCGAGCGCGAGCGGCGCAAGGGGCAGGGGCCGAACCGGCAATTCGCGGGCGTGCGCACCTTCACGCTGGTGGCGCTGGTGGGCGCGGCGGTGCAGCTGCTGGCGCTGCCCTGGCTGGCGGTGGTGGCCGCGGTGCTGGTGGCAGCGCTGGCCGTGGCCGCCTATGTGCGCGACCGCTCGGACGATCCGGGGGTGACCACCGAGATCGCCCTCTTCCTGACCTTCCTGCTGGGCCTGCTGGCCGTGCCGCACCCGGCCGTGGCGGCCGGCGGCGGCGTGCTGGTGGCCGGCCTGCTGGCCGCGCGCGGGCCGCTGCAGCAGTTCGCCACCCACACCCTGAGCGAGCAGGAGCTGCGCCATGCGCTGATCCTGGCCGGTGCGGCGCTCATCATCCTGCCGCTCACGCCCGACCGGTCGCTGGGCGCTCTCGCCGGCGTGAACCCGCGCAAGGTCTGGCAGCTGGTGGTGCTGATCATGACGGTGCAGGCCGTGGGCGACGTGGCGCTGCGCCTGTTCGGCACCCGGCTGGGGTTGGCGCTCTCGGGGCTGGTGTCGGGCTTCGTCTCCAGCACCGCCACCATCGCCTCCATGGGCGCGCGGGCGGCGAAGCATCCGGAGCTGCGCACGGCCTGCCTGGCCGGCGCGTGGTTCTCCACGGTCTCCACCGCGCTGCTGCTGATGCTGCTGGCGCTCACGCTGGGGCCGGGCGTGCTGCGGGCCATCGCGCCGCTGATGGGGGCGGCCCTGCTCACAGCCCTGCTGCTGGGCCTGGCCGCTTTCCGCCGCAGCCCCGTGCCGGCGGACGCAGACCGCGCCCGCGGCCGCGCCTTCAGCCTGCGCCAGGCCCTGGGGCTGGCCCTGCTGTTCACCGGTATCGCGGCGCTCGCGGCCTGGATGCAGGGCCTGCTGGGGACGGTGGCGACGCTGGCCACCACGGCGCTGGCCGGCTTTGCCGACGCCCATTCCTCCTCGGCCGCGGCGATGGCGCTCGGTGCCCGCGGGGAGATCGACGAGGCCATGATGCAGCTGGCCGTGCTGCTGGCTTTCAGCACCAACACCGTGAGCAAGGTGCTCGCCGCCTGGGTCGCGGGCGGGGCCCGCTTCGGCGGCCCGGTCAGTGCCGGGCTGGGGGGCGTGGTGCTGGCGGCCTGGCTGCCCTGGGCCTGGCAGCGCCTGGTCTGAGCGCGCGCGGCCCGGTGCCGCCTGGGCCGTCAGCCCTGATGGCCGGTCCTGAACAGGGCTGCCACCACGTCGGATTGCGTGATCATGCCGACCACGCGTTGGTCCGAGTCCACCACCGGCATGTGGTGCAGGCCACCGTCGGAGAAGGCGCCGACCAGGTCCACCATGGGCTGTTCGGGGCGGGCGGTGCGCACCTTGCGGGTCATGATGTCCTCCACGTAGCGTGCGGTGCTCATGACCGGCATCCTGCGCGGGTCGGGCGCGCTGTGGCCGATGAAGAAATCGTGCAGCGAGACGATGCCCGCCAGCGTGCCGTCGGCCTGCACCACCGGCAGGGCCTTGACCTTGTGCCGCGCGAGCCGGGCCCAGGCCTCGTCCACCGAGTCGCGCGGGCCGATGGAGACCACGTCGCGCGACATGATGTCGCGGCACAGCACGTCGCCCCACTTGCGCCGGCTGGCCTGCAGCTGCGCGCGCGTGAGGATCTGTTCCAGATCCTCGGGGCTGATGTCGAGCAGTTCGCCCTGGGTGGCGAGCACCGTGTCGAGGTCTTCCTTGCTGAAGCCCAGCCGGGCGCTGGGCAGCACGTCGGCCGTGCGGTGCGGGTGCGGTTGCGGCGCGGGCTGGTGCGGGTAGCGGCGGCGGGCCAGGTTGTTGAACACCAGGGCCAGCAGCAGCATGAAGGCGGAGTTGATGGCGACGGGCCAGAGCACGAACTGGTAGCCGAGCTGGGTCACGGCCGTGCCGCCGAGCACGGCGGTCATGGCCACGGCGCCGCCGGGCGGGTGCAGGCAGCGCAGGGCGAACATGGCGGCGATGGCCAGCAGCCCGGCCACGCCGGCCGTCAGGCCCGTGGGGCCGAGCCAGAGCACGCAGCTCACGCCGACCAGGGCCGAGACGGTGTTGCCGCCGAGGATGGACCAGGGCTGGGCCAGGGGGCTGGCCGGCACGGCAAACAGCAGGACGGCCGAGGCCCCCATGGGCGCGACGAACCAGGGATTGACCGTGCCCAGCGCCTGGCGGCTCAGCCACTCGGTGGCGTACAGGCCGATCCCCGCGCCCACGCAGCCCAGCAGCATCTCGCGCCGGCTGACCGACAACGGACCGGGGACGAAGCTGCGCAACCAGGAAAGCAGGGGATGCACGTGAACCACTCCGACAAGCACCAAAATGGGGCATTGTAGGGGTCCTCAGGGCGTGCGCCCGCTGCAGCTGCCATGCGACGGGCGAAAAAAAGCCCGCGGGTAGCGGGCGGGTGCGCAGGCGTAAGGCAGCTTGCTTACTGCTTGCCCTGGCCTTTCTTTTCAGCCTTCTTCTTGGCAGCCTTCTTTTTCTCCGTCTTGCGTTCGGTCTTGCGCTCGGTCGCGGTTTCCCGCTCCATCTTCTGTGCCTGGGCGGGGGCTGCGGGGGCGGCCGGGGTGGCGGGTGTCGCCGGCGCGGCCGCCTGGGCGTAGGCGCCAGCGGCAAACATGGCAGCGATCAGGGCGGCGAGGAGCTTGTTCATGGGACGGCCTTTCAGTGGGTTGCGTGCTCCGGAACGCCCGGAGACTTCCACACAACGGCACCGCAGACCGGGACGTTGACGGACCGAGTGTGTCCAGACGTATCCGTGGTGCGGCTTCAGGCCGCCGCGGCAAAGCGGTAGACGCCGTCGGCATCCTGCTGGCGCTGCAGCCGGCCGTCGAACCAGAGGGCATGCAGATGGGCGATGGCCTCGCCCATGGCGAAGGTGGTCTGGTGCAGGTCCAGCGTGCGCCTGAACAGGACGGGCAGCACGTCGGCGGCGCTGCAGGCACGCTCGCGACAGGCCTGCAGCACCTCGGCCAGGCGGTCGCGGTGGTGTGCATGCAGCTGCCCGATGCGCCGGTGCAGGCCGGTGAAGGGCTTGCCGTGCGAGGGCAGGGTCAGCGTGTCGTCGGGCAGGGCCTTGAACCGGTCGATGGACTGCAGGAAGAGCTGCAGCGGATTGGCCTCGGGCTCCATGTCGAAGACGCTGACGTTGGTGGAGATGCGCGGCAGCATCATGTCGCCGCCGATCAGCAGCTTCAGGTCGTCGCAGTAGAGGGAGATGTGCTCGGGCGCATGGCCGTGGCCGCTGATGCAGCGCCAGGCCCTCCCGCCGATGGCCACGCGGTCGCCGTCCATCAGGCGGCGGAACTGGCGCGGCACGGCCGGCACCAGTGTGGGGTAGTAACTGGCGCGCTCGCGGATCTTCTCCATCGACAGCGGGTCGCGCAGGCCATGGGCGGCGAAGAACAGCGCCGCGCTGTCGCCGCCGAAGCCGTTGCTGCCGGCCGAGCCGATGCGCGCGAGGTTGTAGTCGGTGGCGCTCATCCACAGGCGGCAGGGGTGTTCGGGGGTGCTCCAGCGCGCACACAGCCAGTCGGCCAGGCCGATGTGGTCCGGGTGCATGTGGGTGACGATCACGCGCAGCAGCGGCAGGCCGTCGAACTCGTTCGCAAAGATCTGTTCCCACTGGCTGCGGGCCTCGTCGCGGCTGATGCAGCAGTCCACCACGGTCCAGCCTTCGCGGCCGTCCAGGGTGTCGCGCAGCAGCCAGAGGTTGATGTGGTCCAGCGCAAAGGGCAGGGCCATGCGGATCCAGCGCACGCCGGGGGCCACCTCGAGGGTGGTGCCGGGGCCGGGCAGGGCCTCGCCCAGGGGGTAGTGCAGTTCGCGTTCGAGTGCGTTCATGTTTGTGCCAGAATTGACGTTTACGTAAACGTCAATCAGGCCTGCCATTGTAGACAGGCCCCTGGCGTGGCGCTGTCACCTTTGTACTGCACGACGCATCCATGGCAACGACCTACAGCATCAGCGACCTGGCGAAGGAATTCGACCTGACCACGCGCGCCATGCGCTTCTACGAGGACATGGGTCTGCTGCAGCCCACGCGCAGCGGGCCCGGCGGTCGCATCCGCGTCTACAGCGGGCGCGACCGTACGCGCCTCAAGCTCACGCTGCGCGCCAAGCGCCTGGGCCTGAGTCTGACCGAGGCCAAGGACATCATCGAGATGTACGACAGCCCGCGCGACACCGTCCCGCAGCTGCGCAAGTTCCTCGACGTGCTGGCCGCGCACCGCACCCAGGTCGAGGAGCAGATGGCCGACCTGCAGGCCAACCTCGACGAGATCAAGGCCCACCAGCGCGAGGCCCGCACCCTGCTGGCCCGGCTGGACAAGAAGAACGGCAAATAGACCCATTTCCCCCAGAACAGACGGAGACCCGCATGAACCTGCCCGGACTCAACTTCCAGCTCGGCGACGACATCGACGCGCTGCGCGACGCGGTGCGCGACTTCGCACAGGCCGAGATCGCCCCGCGCGCGGCCGAGATCGACCGCAACGACCAGTTCCCCATGGACCTCTGGCGCAAGATGGGCGATCTGGGCGTGCTGGGCATCACGGTGGGCGAGGAATATGGCGGTGCCAACATGGGCTACCTCGCGCACATGATCGCCATGGAGGAGATCAGCCGTGCCAGCGCCTCGGTGGGCCTCAGCTACGGCGCGCACAGCAACCTCTGCGTGAACCAGATCAAGCGCAACGGCAACGAGGCGCAGCGCAGGAAATATTTGCCCAAACTGATCTCCGGCGAACACGTGGGCGCGCTGGCCATGAGCGAGCCCGGCGCCGGCAGCGACGTGATCAGCATGAAGCTCCGGGCCGAGGAGAAGAACGGCTATTACCTGCTCAACGGCAGCAAGATGTGGATCACCAACGGCCCGGACGCCGACACCCTGGTGGTCTACGCCAAGACCGAACCCGAGCTGGGTGCGCGCGGTGTCACGGCCTTCCTGATCGAGAAGGGCATGAAGGGCTTCTCGATCGCGCAGAAGCTCGACAAGCTGGGCATGCGCGGCAGCCACACGGGCGAGCTGGTGTTCCAGAACGTGGAAGTGCCGGCCGAGAACGTGCTGGGCACGCTCAACGGGGGCGCCAAAGTGCTCATGAGCGGGCTGGACTACGAGCGCGCCGTGCTCACCGGCGGTCCGTTGGGCATCATGCAGGCGGTGATGGACAACGTCATTCCCTACATCCACGACCGCAAGCAGTTCGGCCAGAGCATCGGCGAGTTCCAGCTCATCCAGGGCAAGGTGGCCGACATGTACACCGTGCTGCAGGCCGGTCGCAGCTTCGCCTACACCGTGGCCAAGAACCTGGACCTGCTGGGCGCCGAGCACGTGCGCCAGGTGCGCAAGGACTGCGCCTCGGTGATCCTGTGGACGGCCGAGAAGGCCACCTGGATGGCCGGCGAGGGCGTGCAGATCTTCGGCGGCAACGGCTACATCAACGAGTATCCGCTGGGCCGCCTGTGGCGCGACGCCAAGCTGTACGAGATCGGGGCAGGCACCTCCGAGATCCGGAGGATGCTGATCGGCCGGGAGCTGTTCGCGGAGACGATGTGAGCGCTGCCCGCCGTTGCGGGCGGGCCGATGCCGGTCGCCAGCGGTGACAATCCGGGGCATGCAGACTTCCCGCCTTTCTTTGCGCCAGCGCGCGCTGCGCGCCGTGGCCTCCGCCACCCTGCAGGCCTGGGTCCTGGTGCTGTGCGTGGCCACCGCGCTGTGGCTGCTGCGCGCAGCGCAGATGGCCTGGCACTGGCCGGCCGGCTTCGAGGCTCCGCTGTCCGACCTCCGGGCCGTGCTCTACCAGGGCGCGCGCTTCGACCTCAAGGTCAGCGCCGCGGCCGCGCTGCTGGTCTGGCCGTTGCTGCTGGTCGTGCCGGCGCGCGGGCATGGCTGGATCGCCGGCGCGGTGACCCTGCTCTTCGTCACCGCCAGCCTGGTCAACCTGCACTACTTCGGCTTCTACAAGACGCCCATCGACCCGGTGGTGTTCGGCTTCTTCGAGGACGACACCCGCGCCATCCTGCAGACCATCTGGAGCGACTTCCCCGTGCTGCTGACGCTGGCCGTGCTCGCCGGCACCAGCTGGGCCGCGATGGCTGCGCGCCGCGCCCTCTACGGGCGGCTCGGCCTCGCGCTGAACCGGCGCATCGCCGAGCGCCGCCTGCCGGTCTGGCTCACGCTGCTGGGCGTACTGCTGGCGCTGTTCCTGCTGATCCTGAGCACCAAGGGCACGCTGCGCGCCATGGCCCTGGGCCGGCAGAACGTGACCGTGACCACCTCGCAGTTCCTCAACGACATGGTGCCCAACGGCGTGATCGCGCTGAAGTTCGCCTGGGACGGGCGCAAGGCCTCTCAGGATTTCAGCGACCCGCTGCTCGGGCTGCGCCAGCTCGGCCAGGGCTCGCCGCTCGAGGCCGCGCGCGTGCTGGGTCTCGAAGCGGCCGACGAGGCCGCGCTGCGCGCCCAGCTGGTCGCGCAGGGGGCGCCGGCGCCGGCCGCGCGGCGCAAGCACCTGCTGTTCTTCCTCATGGAGTCGTGGAGTGCCGAGCCCTTCTTCTACCATGACGCACGCAACTTCGACGTGCTGGGCCGGCTGGCCCCGACCCTGGGCGAGGCCTGCCACTTCACGAATTTCGACGCTGCGCAGCCCGGCACGCATCCCTCGCTCGAAGCCATCCTGTTCAGCACGCCCATCACCCCGCTGACGCTGGGCCCGCATGGCCGCCGGCCCATTCCCTGGGCGGTGCCGCTGCTGCTCAAGCAGGCCGGTTACCGCACGGTCTTCCTCACCTCGGGGCGGGCCGGCTGGCGCGAGCTCGACCGCGTGCTGCGCGTGCAGGGCTTCGACGAGGTCGTCGACGCCAGCCACCTCAAGGCCGCCTACCCCGAGGCCGAGCTGGGCATCTGGGGCGTGTGGGACGCCTACCTGTTCCGCTACCTGGCCGAGCGGCTGAAGCAGCCGCAGCCCCAGCCCCTGTTCGTCTTCGTGCTCACGGCCACCAACCATCCGCCCTACGACCTGCCGGCCGACCACCCGCGCGTGCCGCGCGACGAGGCAAAGTGGGGGGGTGAACGCAGCTCGAAGGACCTCTGGCCCAACCTCGACACCTGGCACTATGCCACCGACCTGCTCGGCGGCCTGGTGCAGGAAGTGCGGCGCGGCCCCTTGCGCGAGCAGACGGTGATTGCCGCCACCGGCGACCACAACGTGCGCAGCTTCGGTGTCTATGCCACGCCCGAGCGGCGCCATCTGCTGACGCAGGTGCCCTTCATGATCTGGGACCAGGGGCTGGACTGTGGCCCGCAGCGCAGTCTGCCGGCCAGCCACCGCGACATGTTTCCCACCCTGTTCCCGCTCGTGGGGGTGCAGGGCGGTTACGTGCACAGCGGGCGCAACCTGCTGCTCGACCCGGCGCGCCAGCCGAATCCGGCGCTCCACGCCCCGCTGTCCGTGAGCTACCACGGCATGGCGCGCAGCGCGCAGGGCAGCTGGACGCTGGGCAACCCGGCGAGCTTCGTCTGTTCGCCCGTGACGGCGGGTGCGCCCGGGGCCTGCCGCTTCGACCCGCAGGCCGACGCCCTGGCGCGGGCCCAGATCGGCCTGCTGGACTGGAACGTGCGCGCCACGCTGCACCGCTGACCCCCGGCCCGACATAGGAGAATCGCGGCATGACCAAGACCCTCGACGACCTTTTTGCCCACAACCGCGCCTGGGCCGCGCAGATGGAGCGCGAGCGCCCCGGCTTCTTCACGAGCCTGAAGTCGCAGCAGAAGCCCCGCTACATGTGGATCGGCTGCTCCGACAGCCGCGTGCCGGCCAACCAGATCACCGGCCTGGAGCCGGGCGAGGTCTTCGTGCACCGCAACGTGGCCAACGTGGTGGTGCACTCCGACCTCAACGCGCTGTCCACCGTCCAGTTCGCCGTGGAGCGGCTCAAGGTCCAGCACGTGATGGTGGTCGGCCACTACGGCTGCTCGGGCGTGCAGGCGGCCCTGGAGGGCGTGCGCATCGGCCTGGCCGACAACTGGCTGCGCCACATCATGGACGTGCGCGACCGCCATCGCGAGCTGCTCGACGCCATCCCCGAGGCCGCGCGGCACGACGCGCTGGTGGAGCTCAATGCCATCGAGCAGGTGGTCAACGTGGCCCAGAGCACGGTGCTGCTCGACGCCTGGGGCCGCGGCCAGAACGTCACCCTGCACGGCTGGGTCTACGGCGTGCACGACGGCCTGCTCAAAGACCTGCAGATCACGGTGGACGCTCAGGAGGCGCTGGAGCCGCTGTACCGCCAGGCCGTCGCCGCGGTGGCCGGCGCCGAGCGCGGCTAGGCCAGGGCCGGGGGTGCGCGATGTTCCCGCAGCGGCTTGATTCCAGCGTTGCCTACGACATCGCCCGGGCGATGCTCGACGGCTTCAACCGCCATTACCGGCTGTTCCGCACCGAGTCCGCGCGCGCCCAGCACCGCTTCGAAACCGCCGACTGGCATGGCCAGCAGCGCGCCCAGCGCGAGCGCATCGAGTTCTACGACCTGCGCGTCCAGGAGTGCGTGACCCGGCTGGAGCACGAATATCAGGCCGGGCGCCAGCCCATGGACATCTGGCACCAGGTCAAGCTGCACTACATCGGGCTGCTGGTCGACCACCACCAGCCCGAGCTGGCCGAGACCTTCTTCAACTCGGTCACCACCAAGATCCTGCACCGCACGCATTTCCAGAACGACTTCATCTTCGTGCGCCCGGCGGTGAGCACCGAGTACATCGAGAACGACGAGCCGCAGGCCCGGCCCACCTACCGCGCCTACTACCCCACGCGCGAGACCCTGCGCGAGACCCTGGCGCGCATCATCGCGAACTTCGGGCTGCGCACGCCCTTCGAGGACCTGGCGCGCGATGTCGACCTCGTGCTGGCGGCCGTGACGGCCGAGCTCGGCCAGGACAAGCTGCGCGCCAATTTCCAGGTCCAGGTGCTTTCCAGCCTGTTCTTCCGCAACAAGGGTGCCTACGTGGTGGGCAAGATCATCAACGGCTTTGCCGAGGTGCCCTTCGCGCTGCCCATCCTGCACAACGAGCGCGGCCAGCTGGTCATCGACGCCGCACTGTTCGGCGAGGACGACCTGCACATGCTGTTCTCCTTCGCGCGCGCCTACTTCATGGTCGACATGGAGGTGCCCTCGGCCTACGTGCAGTTCCTGCGCGGCATGATGCCGCGCAAGCCGCGCGCCGAGCTCTACAACGCGCTGGGCCTGGCCAAGCAGGGCAAGACCCTGTTCTACCGCGACTTCCTCTCCCACCTCAAGCATTCCAGCGACAAGTTCCGCATCGCCCCGGGCATCAAGGGCATGGTGATGCTGGTGTTCGACCTGCCTTCCTTCCCCTACGTGTTCAAGGTCATCCGGGACTGGTACCCGCCGCCGAAGGACACCACGCGCGAGCAGATCCGTGCCAAGTACCGGCTGGTCAAGCAGCACGACCGGGTGGGCCGCATGGCCGACACGCTGGAGTACAGCCTGGTGGCCTTTCCGCGCGAGCGCTTCGACGACGCACTGATCGAGGAGTTGCGCAAGTGCGCACCGAGCCAGCTCGAGATCAGCGACCGTGACGGCGACGGCCACAGCGAAGTCATCATCCAGCACCTCTACATCGAGCGGCGCATGATCCCGCTCAACCTCTACCTGCAGGAGGCCTTCGACGCGGGCGCCGCCGACCCGGCCGACACCCGCGAGGCCGCCTGCACGGCGCGCCGGCAGATGGAGCGCGCCGTCGTCGAGTACGGCAACGCGATCAAGGACCTGGTGGCGGCCAACATCTTCCCCGGCGACATGCTGTGGAAGAACTTCGGCGTCACCCGCCACGGCAAGGTGGTGTTCTACGACTACGACGAGATCGAGTACCTCACCGACTGCAACTTCCGCCGCGTGCCCCCGCCGCGCAACGAGGAGGACGAGATGAGCGGCGAGCCCTGGTACAGCGTGGGCCCGCGCGACGTTTTTCCCGAAACCTTCGCGCCCTTCCTGCTCGGTAATCCGGTCGTGCGGGAGGTCTTCATGCGGCACCACGCCGACCTGCTCGATCCGGCCTTCTGGCAGAGCCACAAGGAGCGCATCGCGCAGGGACACGTGTACGACGTGTTCCCCTACGAGCGCAGCCGGCGTTTTTCGCAGCTGCGCAGCAGCATCTGAAAAATGGTCGGCGCCGTGCCGTGCTGCGTGACCGCAAGGCGCACCTGCGCTGGCGACGAGGCGTGACACCGGCCCCCTCGAAGCGCGTCACAACGGTGGTGCGGACGGCGGCTGTCTGGTTCACGCCAGGCACCGTGTGCGCGGCACGATGAGCCGCTAGTCTTCGCGGCAACCTGGCACCCGGTGCGTCTTGCGGCAGCCTATTTCCATGTTGCTTGCCGTCGGGCCGGGCAGATCCATCAGCCGCCGGGTGGCGAACTGGCTCTTGGCCAAGGCCTCGTCCACGCTCATTCGGCCCGCAACGGCGTCGGCGATATAGCCACCCACCGCATCGCCGATCGCCCGGAACCCCGGAATGAGTGGGAACTGTATGCCGCGATAGGGGCTGGGGCGCAGGGTTGCATCATTGGGGTTCGCGCTGCGTATGGCATCGAGCTCGATGTGATACCAGGGTGCGGCTCGCTGAAAAGCCGGGTTGGTGTAGGTGGAGATCCGGGTGCCAGAGGGTACGAGCCGCCAGCCTTGCTCCGTCGCCACCCGCTTCACATAGTCGCGCGAAGTCGCCCAATTGATGAAGCGCTGGGCCGCCGCCTCACGCGCCGGGTCTACAGTCGAAGAGATGGCCAGCGCCCAAGCCCACAACCAGTTCGAGCCCTTACGCGTCACGGCCGAGGGCGCCTGCGCGAAGCCGACATCCTGCGCCCAGCGGCTCTGCGCCGCGTCGGTCAGGAATGCGGCAGCCACGGTGGCGTCGACCCACATGGCGCATTTCCCTGCCTGGAACAAGGCCAGATTCTCGTTGTAGCCGCGGGAGGTGGCATCCTTCGGGCCATAGCGCTGCAGCAGGTCCACGTAGAGCCGGACGGCCTCCTTCCAAGGCATTGCATCCAGCTGGGGCTTCCACTGCATGTCGAACCACTGGCCGCCGTAGGCGTTGGCCATGGTCGTCACCAGCGTCATGTTTTCGCCCCAGCCCGGCGAAGCTCGCAGGCAGATTCCATGCACTCCTGCGCGCGGGTCATTGAGGCGACTGGCAAAAGAGGCGATGGCGGGCCATGTGGGCTGCGCGGGCATGATCAGCCCCGCCTTGCGCAGCAGGTCCTTGCGGTACATGAGCATGGAGCTTTCGCCATAGATCGGCGCGGCATAGAGCTCGCCGTCGTAGGACAAGCCCGTCCGCACGTTGTCCAGCAGGTCGGCGACGCCGTAGGAGTCCGTGGGGCGGAATGGCTTGAGCCAGCCCCGGCTCGCCCAGATCGGTACCTCGTACATGCCGACGGTCATCACGTCGACCTGGCCGGCCTTGGTTGCGATATCGCTGGCGACGAACCGTCGCAGCTCGTGCTCCTTCAGCGTGATCCAGCGGATGCGGATATCCGGGTTTGCAGCTTCGAACCCCTTGCTCAGACGCTGGAGCTCCAGCATATGGCCGTTGTTGACGGTTGCGATGACCAGATGGGTCGCCGCCTGCGCGGGGAGCCAGGCGGTGAGACCGGCCAGGACGGCTGCACGCAAGCCGCGCAGGGCAAACTGACGGAGGCGTTCCCGGATCATGGCGTCGTCGTCGTTGTGGGGCGCGGGGCGGCCGCAAGGGCGGCGCGAAGCTGGTCGGCAAAGTCCTCGGCCGGGCAGGGCTTGCCGAACAGATAGCCCTGGAAGGCATGGCAACCCAGTCCGTCCAGGAAGTCGCGCTGCGCCCGGGTCTCGACCCCCTCGGCAATTACCTGGAGTCCCAGGCCACGCCCCATGGCGACGATGGTGGCAGCGACCATGCCGTCGCGCTGGTTGGAGGGCAAATGGTCAACAAAGGACTTGTCGATCTTGAGCTGCGACAGGGGCAGCTGGGTCAGGTACTTGAGCGAGGAGTTGCCGGTGCCAAAGTCGTCCAGCGAAATCGGGAACCCGTAGCCTGTCAGCGTGCGCAGCTTTTCGGCGGACGATTCGAAAACGTCAATCGCCAGGCTCTCGGTGAGCTCGAGCTTGAGGCTGCGGGGCGAGATTCCGGTCTGGCGCGTGATCTCGAGGACGAAATCGACGAAATCCTCCGATTTGAACTGGCGGGAACTGACATTGACGGCCAGGCTCAGGTGGCGGGTCGCGTCATGCCGTGACCATTGCGCCAGCTGCTGGCAAGCCGTCCTCAGCACCCAGCGGCCGATGGGCTCGATCAGGCCGGTCTCCTCGGCGACCGGGATGAAGTCTGCCGGCGAAATGACGCCCTGTTCGGGATGGATCCAGCGCAGCAGGGCTTCGGCGCCGAGCGGCCCCCCCCCCGGCATCTACCTGCAGCTGGTAGTAAACGGCGAATTGGTCTTTCTCAAGGGCATGCCTGAGTTCTGATTCGATCCAGTTGCGGCGGTCCAGCGCGGACTGCATCTCCTTTTCAAAGAAGTGAATCGTGTTTCGCCCGACGTTCTTGCTCTGGTACATGGCCAGCTCCGCCTCGCGCAGCAGGGTGTCGAGAGCCGCCTTGCCGCCGGAGAAGAGCGTGATGCCCAGGGAGGCCGTGCAGCTGATCCGGTGACCGTCCAGCACCATCGCCGCGGCGATGGCGCTGCGCAACGCCTCGGCGACGTCCGCAGCATGGCTTGCGGCTGTGTGGCGCTCCTTGCCCAGGTTTTCGAGCATCAGGACAAAACTGTCGCCGCTGAACCGGCACAGCGTGTCGCCGTGCCGGGTGGAAGCCTTGATCCGGTGTGCCACCTCGACAATGACCTTGTCGCCGATGTGATGCCCCAGCGAATCGTTGATCTTCTGGAAAAGATCGAGGTCGAGCATGATCAGCGCACAAAAGGATTCCAGCCTTTCACTGTTAACCAGGGCCTGCGAGACCCGGTCGCGCAGCAGCTCACGGTTGGGCAGGTCGGTCAGGCTGTCAAACAGCTTGAGGTGCTCGGCCGCTTCCCGTGCCGCCTGTTCGGCTGAAATGTCCTCGAAGCTCCAGACATAGTGGGTAGGCCGGCCCAGGAGGTCCCTGACCACCGTGAGCGAGCCGCGTGTCGCCACCTCGCGTCCATCACGTTGACGCAGGTGGATTTCTCCTGCCCAGTGGCCGTGCGTGGTGACCGAGTCCCAGATTTCCGTGTGGAACTCCGGATCGTGCCGCGGGCTGATCAGGAAATCCGTCCTGCGACCGACGAGCTCTTTCGTCGCGTAGCCACTGATGCGCGTGAAAGAAGCATTCACGCGCTCGATCTCGCGCTGCGCGTTCGTGATCACGATCCCGTCGTGGCTTTCAAACGCGATGGCTGCGAGCCGAATTTCACGCTCTGCGCGCCGGCGTTCGGTGATGTCACGGACCGTCACCAGCAGGCCAGCCGCCAGGCCGTCGGCTGAGCGGATGGGCGTCTTGATGACTTCCAGTTCGCGCCTGACGCCATCCGGGGTGACCAGTTCCTCTTCATAGACGTAAGGCGTGTCGCTATGTTCGGCAGTTCGATCATGGCGACGCACGCCGGCGACGAAATCCGGGTCGGCAAACAGCTCGCTATCGGTGCGCCCGAGCAGCTGCTCGCGGGGCAGATTCATCGCCTTGGCCATCGCCTCATTGAAGTCAATGTACGCGCCTCGTGCATCCTTGACGGCCAGAACGTCCGGACTGGACTCGATGATGGTGCGCAACTGCGCCTTCTCAAGCTGCAGCTCGCGCGCTTGCTTCTCGAGCAATGTGTTGGACTGCAGGATCTCCGCAGTCTTGCGGCTCACCTGCCGGCGAAGGGTGTGTATCCAGAGTAATGCAGCGCCAAGGAGCGCCAAGGCAGTGAGCGCACCGATCAGAACCTTGCGCAGATAGGGTTGGAGTTGCAGCGGTTGCTTGAGCCATTTCTCCCGCAACGTCTCGCGTTCTTCCGGGGTGATGAGACTCATCCCGCGGCTGACGGTGTCAAAGGTCTGCGTATCACCGCTGTTCACCGCCCAATGGAATTGACCTTCGTACAGGGTGTAGGCCTTGGCAAACTGCAAGGAGTTGCGGTAAAGGTAAAGGTAGTAGTTGGCTGGGGCCTCGTCCATGCAGAACAACTTGATGTCTCCCGCCCGGACCGCATTGAGGATGGCCTCGTAGTTCGGGTAGACGGCGAGGTCGGAAATGCCCTCGCGGGCAAGCTGGTCGACGCAGGCGTCCCCCTTTTGGACGCCCACCCGGAAGCCCTGCAGGGAGCGGGAGTCATGGATCCCCTGGATTGTGGCGTCGACGTAGATCCCAACGGGCAGGTCCGCATAGGGCGACGAAAAGCGGTAGAGCTGCTCCCGCGCCGGCGTACGGAAGATCATCTCGATCACGTCGGCTTCGCCGTCCAGCATGCTGCGTTGTGCCAGCGACCACTGCATGGCGCGGAAGTCAACGGGGATGCCGGTCTTCTGCTCCCAGAGCTGCCACAGGTCAACGACATAGCCCTGGACTTTCCCGTCGGGCCCCTGGAAGACATAGGGCGGGTAGTTGTTGTCGGTGACAACGCGCAGGGGCCGGGCCTGGGCCGGCAGGGCCGTTGTGCCAAACAGGACCAGAAAAACAAGCAAGAACTTGCTAAACAGAGGAAATTTTGCGGTCATCATCGACGTCTCCCGAATCGTCGCCCCGGTGTTATTGGCTATGGTGGTCTCCGGGAATATGTGGCTGTGGATAAAGCTTGCCACGAAAATCCTGCGAAACGCCAGCGAAATCCACCACGAAACGGGCGTGTTTTTTCCTGCGACACGGGGGGAGGTATTGGGCGGCGGTGTGCATGGTGCGCAACCGCCAGCAGGTCGGTGTTGACGTTTACGTAAACGTCAAATCTGAGCGAGAATGCGCGCTCTCACATCCGTTCCAGACCCGCCTCGTTCAGGAGTAATTTCATGTCCGATCCCATCGTCATCGTCGGCGCCGCCCGCACCCCCATGGGGGCCTTCCAGGGCGACTTCTCTTCCCTTACGGCCCACGACCTGGGCGGCGCGGCCATCCGCGCTGCGGTCGAGCGCGCCGGCATCGCCCCGGAGCGGGTCAACGAGGTGCTCATGGGCAACTGCCTGATGGCCGGCCAGGGCCAGGCCCCGGCGCGCCAGGCCGGCTTCAAGGGCGGCCTGCCCAAGAGCGCGGGCGCGGTGACGCTGTCCAAGATGTGCGGCTCGGGCATGCGCGCGGCCATGTTCGCGCACGACATGCTGGCCGGCGGCACGGCAGAGGTCGTCGTGGCCGGGGGCATGGAGAGCATGACCAATGCGCCCTACCTCATGCTCAAGGGCCGCGGCGGCTACCGCATGGGCCACGACAAAATTTATGATCACATGATGCTCGACGGCCTGGAAGACGCCTACGAGGCCGGCCGCTCCATGGGCACCTTCGGCGAGGACTGCGCGGCCAAGTACCAGTTCAGCCGCGAACAGCAGGACCACTTCGCGGCCACCAGCGTGCGCCGGGCCCAGGCGGCGATCCAGAACGGCGCCTTCAATGCCGAGATCGCGCCCGTCACCGTCAAGAGCCGGGCCGGCGAGAGCGTGATTTCCATCGACGAGGGCCCGGGCAAGGCCAGGCTCGACAAGATCGCCGCCCTCAAGCCGGCGTTCAAGAAGGACGGCACCATCACCGCCGCGAGCAGCTCGTCCATCAACGACGGCGCGGCCGCCCTGGTCATGATGCGCGCCTCCACCGCCGCGAAGCTGGGCTGCAAGCCGCTGGCGAAGATCGTGGCGCATGCCATGCACGCCCAGGCGCCCGAGTGGTTCACCACCGCCCCGGTGGGTGCGACCCAGAAGGCGCTGGCCCAGGCCGGCTGGAGCGTCAAGGACGTGGACCTGTGGGAGGTCAACGAGGCCTTCGCCGTCGTGCCCATGGCGCTGATGGAGGAGCTCAAGGTCTCGCACGACATCGTCAACGTCAACGGCGGCGCCTGTGCGCTGGGCCACCCGATCGGCGCCAGCGGTGCGCGCATCATGGTGACGCTGATGCACGCGCTCAAGGCGCGCGGCCTCAGGCGCGGCCTGGCCACGCTGTGCATCGGCGGCGGCGAGGGCACGGCCGTGGCGCTGGAACTGCTCTGAACGGTTTTTTTGCAGATTTTTTGCCCCAATATGGGGCGGGGGGTATACAGCCGGCTTCATAAGTGGTCGATGATCTATGGGTGTTCCCATTCCGATCCGGCTACCCATGAAATTCAGCTCCAAACTCCTGCTCTGTGCCGTCATTCCCGCGGCGCTGTTCATCGTCGGCCTGGCCGGCAGCATTGCCGGCCTGGTCTACACCAAGAACCAGTTCAGCAGCTACATCCAGGTCGAGCAGCGCATCAGCACCGGCCTGACCGAGATGTATGCCCAGGGCCTGCAGATGGGACAGGCCCTGCGCAACATCGTGCTCGATCCGTCCAACCCGCAGGCCTACAAGAACCTGGACACGGCGCGCGAGGCCTATGAGAAGGCCTATGCCGACGCCGGCAAGACCGGCCAGGGCACGGTCTTCGAGGCCGGCCTGGCCAAGCTGCCGGCCCTGCGTGCCACCCATGCCCAGGCGCAGGCCAAGGTGCTCGAGCAGGTCAAGGCCCAGTCCACGGAGGCGGTGGCCGTGCTCAACAGCACGGAGACGCCGGCCTGGCGTGCCTTGCGCGGCGAGCTGCTGCAGCAGGTCAAGTTCGCTGGCGAGGTGTCCGACCAGGCGCAGGCCGATGTCGAGCGCCAGGTCAACCGCCTGATCCTGTTCGCGGTGGCGCTGGCGCTGCTGGCCGTGGCCGTCTCGGTCGGCTTCACCTGGTACCTGCGCAACACCGTCTGCAACGAGCTCGGCGGCGACCCCGGCGACGCGCGGGACGCGCTGGCGCAGATCGCCGAGGGCAACCTCGCCTTCCAGGTGCCGCCCACGCGCTACGAGAACAGCCTGATGCAGGGCCTGCACCGCATGCAGGACTCGCTGCGCAAGCTCGTGGGCGAGGTGCGCCATGCCACCGACAGCATCACCACCGCCAGCAGCGAGATCGCCGCCGGCAGCCAGGACCTGAGCAGCCGGACCGAAAGCCAGGCCAGTTCGCTCGAGGAGACCGCCGCCTCCATGGAGGAACTGTCCTCTACGGTCCGGCTCAACGCCGACAACGCGCGCCAGGCCAACCAGCTCGCGCAGAGTGCCAGCACGGTGGCGCGCCAGGGGGGCGAAGTGGTGGCCCAGGTGGTCGACACCATGAAGGGCATCAACGACAGTTCCAAGAAGATCGCCGACATCATCAATGTCATCGACGGCATCGCCTTCCAGACCAACATCCTGGCGCTGAACGCGGCGGTGGAAGCCGCGCGCGCCGGCGAGCAGGGCCGCGGCTTTGCCGTGGTGGCCAGCGAGGTGCGTTCGCTGGCCGGCCGTTCGGCCGACGCTGCCAAGGAGATCAAGAGCCTGATCACCGAGAGCGTGAGCCGGGTCGAGCAGGGCACCGTGCTGGTGGACCAGGCCGGCAGCACCATGAACGAAGTGGTCACCAGCATCCGGCGCGTCACCGACATCGTGGGCGAGATCAGTGTGGCCAGCACGGAGCAGAGCCAGGGCGTGGCCCAGATCGGCGAGGCCGTCACCCACATGGACCAGGCCACGCAGCAGAACGCTGCCCTGGTGGAGGAATCCGCCGCGGCCGCCATGAGCCTGCGCGAGCAGGCCCAGCACCTCAACCAGCTCGTGGGCACCTTCCGGCTCTGAAGCCGGGGCGCCGTCAGCGGGGGGCTGGCGGCATAATTGACGTTTACGTCAACGTCAATCGAAAGCGGGCCCATGCTGCTGACCCCCGACCAGGAAATGATCCGCGACGCCGTGCGCGACTTCGCGCGCGCCGAGCTCTGGCCGCACGCCGCGCGCTGGGACCGCGAGCGCCATTTCCCGCGCGAGGCGCACCGCGGGCTGGCCGCGCTGGGCGCCTACGGCATCTGCGTGCCCGAGGCGCTGGGCGGCGCGGGGCTGGACTACCTGAGCCTGGCCCTGGTGCTCGAGGAGATCGCCGCCGGCGACGGCGGCACCAGCACCGCGATCTCGGTGACCAACTGCCCGGTCAACGCCATCCTGCTGCAGCATGGCAACGCGCAGCAGCAGCAGCGCTGGCTCACGCCGCTGGCGCGCGGCGAGCTGCTGGGCGCCTTCTGCCTGACCGAGCCGCACGTGGGCTCGGACGCCTCGGGCCTGCGCACCACGGCCGTGCGCGACGGCGACCACTACGTGCTCAACGGCGTCAAGCAGTTCATCACCAGCGGCAAGCACGGGCATGTGGCCATCGTCATTGCCGTGACCGACAAGGGCGCCGGCAAGAAGGGCATGAGCGCCTTCCTCGTGCCGACCGACACGCCCGGCTATGTCGTGGCGCGGCTGGAAGAGAAACTTGGCCAGCACAGCAGCGACACCGCGCAGATCAGCCTCGAGGACTGCCGGGTGCCGGCCGAAAACCGCATCGGCGCCGAGGGCGAGGGCTACCGCATCGCGCTGGGGGGGCTGGAAGGCGGGCGCATCGGCATCGCCTCGCAGAGCATCGGCATGGCGCGCAGCGCGCTGGAGGTGGCGATCCAGTACGCCAGGGAGCGCGAGAGCTTCGGCCAGCCCATCTTCAACCACCAGGCCGTGGGCTTCCGCCTGGCCGACTGCGCCACCCGGCTCGAGGCGGCCCGTCAGCTCACCTGGCACGCCGCCGCGCTGCGCGACGCCGGCCGCCCCTGCCTCAAGGAAGCGGCCATGGCCAAGCTCTTTGCCAGCGAGACGGCCGAGCAGGTCTGCAGCGCGGCCATCCAGACCCTGGGCGGCTATGGTTACCTGAACGACTTCCCGCTCGAGCGCATCTACCGCGACGTGCGCGTGTGCCAGATCTACGAGGGCACGAGCGACGTGCAGAAGATCCTGATCCAGCGCACACTCTGAAAAACCGATCACGCAGGAGACCGACATGCCCATCACCAAAGGATTCCGCGCCCTCGTCGACGAAGCCATGGCCGAGGTCAAGACCCACACCGTGCCCGAGGTGCTCGCCATGCTGGACGACCCCAAGGTGCACATCGTGGACATCCGCGACGTGCGCGAGCTCAAGGAGGGCACCGTCGCCGGCAGCACCCATGCGCCGCGCTGCATGCTGGAGTTCTGGGTCGACCCCGAGTCGCCCTACCACAAGCCCATGTGGGCCGACGAGAGCAAGCACTTCGTCCTGTTCTGCGGCGCGGGCTGGCGCAGCGCGCTGGCGGCCAAGACCCTGCAGGACATGGGCATGACCAACGTCTCGCACATCGAGGGCGGCTTTGCCGAGTGGGTCAAACATGGCGGCCCGGTGGAGACGCTGGAACAGCGCAAGGCGAAGAAGGGCGGCTGAAGCGTGAGCGATTGCCCCTGCGGCCGGCGCGACGCGGCCGGCCGCGTGCTGCCCTATGCGCAATGCTGCGGCCGCTATATCGGGCACTTCGACACCGCCCCCGCGCCGGATGCCGAATCACTCATGCGCTCGCGCTACAGCGCCTTCGTGCTGGCGCGTGCGGACTATCTCCTGCCCACCTGGCACAGCAGCAGGCGGCCGTCGCAGGTGAGCTTCGATCCCGGTGTGAAATGGCTGGGGCTGGAGGTGCGCGACTTCCAGCTGACCGACGCGGACCACGCCGAGGTCGAGTTCGTCGCCCGCCAGCGCGACCGCTCCGGCCGGGCCGTGCGCCTGCACGAGCGCAGCCGCTTCGTGCGCGAGGGTGGTCGCTGGTACTACGTGGACGGCGACTGGAAGTGAGGCGCAGCGCATGAGGTTCGAGGCCGTGCTGTTCGACTGCGACGGCGTGCTGGTCGACTCCGAGCCCATCGTCAACCGGGTGCTGCGCGCCATGCTGGCCCAGCGGGGCTGGGCGCTGGGCGAAGAAGAATGCTTGGCGCTCTTCGTCGGCAAGATGGTGAAGGACGAACGGGAGCGCATCGAGCGCGAAACCGGCTTGCCGCTGACCGAGGACTGGCTCGCGGATTTTCGCGCGCGGCGCAATGCGGCCCTGGAGGACGAGCTGCGCATCGTGGCCAACGCGCGCGAGGCCGTCCACGCCGTGCACGCGCGGCTCGATGCGCGCATCGCCTGCGCCTCGGGGGCGGACCGGCACAAGGTCGAGCTGCAGCTGCGCAAGGTGGGGCTGCACGGCTATTTCGACGGCCGCATCTTCAGCGGCCACGAGATGCCGCGCTCCAAGCCGCATCCCGACGTCTACCTGGCCGCGGCGCAGGCCCTTCGGGCCGACCCGCGCCGCTGCGCCGTGGTGGAGGACACGCTGACCGGCGCGCGCGCCGGCCTGGCCGCCGGGGCCACGGTCTATGCCTACGTGCCGCAGGGCGATGCGCAGGCTTTCGAGCGCGCCGGCGTGGCGGCGGTCTTTCGCGACATGGCGCAGCTGCCGGCCCTGCTGGCCTGAGCGGCGGCTTCAGGCCAGCGGCGCGAAGCCCGACGCCGGTGTGCCGGCGCCCGGGGCCTGCAGCAGCCGCGTGAGTTCGTCCCGCGGCAGCGGCCGCGCCAGCAGGTAGCCCTGGAACTCGTGGCAGCCCTGGTAGCGCAGGAAGTCGAACTGGGCCTGGTTCTCCACGCCTTCGGCCACCACGGTCTTGCGCAGGCTCTGGCCCAGCGAGATCACGGCCCGCGCGATCATGGCCACGTCCTCGTCGTGCTCCAGGCCGGTGACGAGCGAGCGGTCGATCTTGATGATGTCCAGAGGCAGGCGGCGCAGGTAGCTCAGCGAGGAGTAGCCGGTGCCGAAGTCGTCCATGGCCAGCAGCACGCCCAGCTGCTTCAGGTGCTCGAGCAGTTGCACCGCGCGGTCGCTGTCGCCGACCAGCACGCTTTCGGTGATCTCCAGCTCCAGCAGCTGCGGCGGCAGCCCGGATAGCGCCAGCAGGTCGGCAATCCGGGCCACGATCTCGCCGCCCTGGAACAGGCGCGCCGACAGGTTCACGGCCATGTGCAGCGGCGCGCTGCGTCCGCGGTTCCATTCCAGCGCGGCGGCCAGCGCGCGGCGCAGCACCGCCACGGTGAGCGGCTCGATCAGGCCGGTCTCCTCGGCGATGGGGATGAAGCGGTCAGGCCGGATGGCGCCGTAGTCCGGGTGCACCCAGCGCACCAGCGCCTCCACGCCGACGATGCGGCGGCGGTGGTCGAACTTGGGCTGGTAGTGCACATCCAGGGCGTCCTGCTCGATGGCCTGGCGCAGCGCGGCCTCCAGGTTCAGGCGCTCATCGGCCTCGCGGTTGAGCTCGCTGGTGAAGAACTGGAAATTGTTGCGCCCGCGGGCCTTGGCGGCGTACATGGCGGCGTCGGCATGCTTGAGCAGGGTGGCCGGGTCCTCGCCGTCGGCCGGGTACAGCGCCACGCCCAGGCTGGCGCCGATGTGGAACTCGCGCCCCGACAGCCGCAGCGGCTGCGCGATCTCGGCCAGCACGCGGCGCAGCTGGGCCATCACGGTGCCGCTGCGGTAGTGGTCGCCCAGCAGCAGCACGAACTCGTCGCCGCCCAGCCGCGCCACGGTGTCGGAGCCGCGCACGCACTGCCGCAGGCGGCCCGCGACCTCGCGCAGCAGCTCGTCGCCGGCGTTGTGGCCCAGGCTGTCGTTGATGAACTTGAAGTTGTCCAGGTCGATGAAGACCACGGCCAGGTAGTAGCCCAGGCGCGCGGCGCGCGCGATGCCCTGCGCCACCCGGTCGGCGAGCAGCACGCGGTTGGGCAGGCCCGTGAGCATGTCGTGGTTGGCCTGCCGCTCCAGCTGCGCCTGGTAGCTGCGGCGCTCGGAGATGTCCTGCACCGTGCCCTCGTAGTAGAGCAGGCTGCCGTCGGCGTCGCGCACGGCGTGGGCGTTCTCCGAGATCCAGATCCGCGTGCCGTCGAGGCGGTAGACCTCGGCCTCGAAGTTCAGCACCTCGCCCTGCTGTGCCATGAGCTGGCGGAAACGCTCGCGCAAGGCCGGCTCGACATAGAGCTGGCGCCCGATGTCCTCCAGCCCGGCCATCAGCGCCTCGGGGCTGGCGTAGCCGTAGATGCGTGCCAGCGCCGGGTTGGCCGCGAGGTAGCGGCCGTCCGGGGTGGTCTGGAAGATGCCTTCGGAGGCGTGCTCGAAGATGTGGCGATAGCGCAGTTCGGCCTGCTGCTGCGCCAGCAGCAGCTCGTGCTGGGCGGTCATGTCCTCGATGAAGCCTTCGACGACCAGTTCGCCCTGCTCGTCGTGCACACCCACACCCCGCTCCGTCACCCACTTGGTCTGGCCCTCGCGGGTGGTGATGCGGTACTGCACGGCAAAGCGCCGGCCGGCCCGCACGGCCGACTCGATCTGCTCGCGCACGGGGGTGCGGTCCTGCGGCAGGGTGAGGGTCTCCCAGCAGATCTCGGTGTCGCCCACCAGCTGGTCCGCCCGGTAGCCGGTCAGGGCCAGGCAGCCCTGGCTGACGAAGATCATGCGCCAGCTGGCGTCGAGGCGGCAGCGGTAGGCCATGCCGTGCAGGTTGTCCACCAGCGTGTCGAGGATGCGCGCACGGTCCAGCTCGCTGCTGCCGAGCAGGCTGGTGCGGCGGGCGCGGTGCGGAGGGCGGGACATGGCGGGGCAGGGGTGGACAAGCTGCAAAAGCAAGCTGCGTGCCCGGGGTGTGCACCGCCCTGGTGCGTCTGCTGCGGGCGGGTCCAAATCTGCCACAATTGACGTTTACGTAAACGTCAATTGCCTGCCGACTACCACGGGGACGTCACCATGCCGAAACTGGAAACCCAGCTCAACCCTCGCGCCGCCGAGTTCCAGGCCAACGCCGCCGCCATGCGTGCCGTGGTGGACGATCTGAAGGCCCGTCTCGAGCAGGTGGCCCAGGGCGGCGGCGAGGCGGCGCGCGCCAGGCACACGGCGCGCGGCAAGCTGCTGCCGCGCGAGCGCGTGCAGCGCCTGCTCGACCCCGGCACGCCCTTCCTCGAACTCAGCCCGCTGGCGGCCTACGACATGTACAACGGCGACGCGCCCTGCGCCGGCCTGATCGCCGGCATCGGGCGCGTGAGCGGCGTGGACTGCATGATCGTCTGCAACGACGCCACCGTGAAGGGCGGCACCTATTACCCCATGACGGTGAAGAAGCACCTGCGCGCGCAGGAGATCGCAGCAGCCAACCGCCTGCCCTGCATCTACCTCGTCGATTCGGGCGGCGCCAACCTGCCCAACCAGGACGAGGTGTTTCCGGACCGCGACCACTTCGGCCGCATCTTCTACAACCAGGCCAACATGAGCGCCGCAGGGCTGGCCCAGATTGCCGTGGTCATGGGCTCGTGCACCGCCGGCGGCGCCTACGTGCCGGCCATGAGCGACGAGGCCATCATCGTCAGGAACCAGGGCACCATCTTCCTGGGCGGACCGCCGCTGGTGAAGGCCGCCACGGGCGAGGTGGTCACGGCCGAAGACCTGGGCGGTGGCGACGTGCACACGCGCCTGTCGGGCGTGGCCGACCATCTGGCGCAGAACGACCTGCACGCGCTCGCGCTGGCGCGTACCGCGGTGAAGAACCTGAACCTGCGCAAGGAGCCGCAGCTCGCGCTCACCGAGCCGGTGCCGCCGCGCTATCCGGCCGAGGAGCTCTACGGCGTGATCCCCACCGACACGCGCAAGCCCTTCGATGTGCGCGAGATCATCGCCCGCATCGTCGACGGCTCCGAGTTCGACGAGTTCAAGGCGCGCTACGGCACCACGCTGGTCACGGGCTTCGCGCGCATCGAGGGCATGCCCGTGGGCATCATCGCCAACAACGGCATCCTGTTTTCCGAATCGGCGCTCAAGGGCGCGCACTTCATCGAACTCTGCTGCCAGCGCAAGATCCCGCTCGTGTTCCTGCAGAACATCACCGGCTTCATGGTGGGGCGCAAGTACGAGAACGAGGGCATCGCGCGCAACGGCGCCAAGATGGTCACGGCCGTCTCCACGGCCCAGGTGCCCAAGTTCACCGTCATCATCGGCGGCTCCTTTGGCGCCGGCAACTACGGCATGTGCGGCCGCGCCTTCGGCCCGCGCTTCCTCTGGATGTGGCCCAATGCGCGCATCTCCGTCATGGGCGGCGAGCAGGCCGCCAGCGTGCTGGCCACGGTCAAGCGCGACGGCATCGAGGCCAAGGGCGGCCAGTGGAGCGCGCAGGAGGAGGAGGCCTTCAAGGCCCCGATCCGCCAGCAGTACGAGGAACAGGGCCATCCCTATTACGCCAGCGCACGCCTGTGGGACGACGGCATCATCGATCCGGCCGACACGCGTCGCGTGCTGGCGCTGGGCCTGTCGGCCGCGCTCAATGCCCCCATCCCCGAGACGAAATTCGGCGTCTTCCGCATGTGAGGCCGGCCATGAACGAGCACTTCGCCACGCTGGCGCGTTACCACCTGTGGGCCACGCGCAAGCTTTACGAGCATGTTGACGCCCTGCCGGAGGCGGACTACCGTGGCGATTGCGGCCTGTTTTTCCAGTCCGTACATGGCACGCTGAATCACCTCGTGGTGGCGGGCGACCGGGTCTGGTATCCGCGCTTTGCCGAGGGGACGTCGCCCCGGGGCGTCCAGTTGTCGGACGAGGTGGCGGCGGACCGCGGGACGCTCAAACAGCTCCTGCTGCAAGGCGCCGAGCGCTGGTGCGCGCTGGTGAACAGCTTTGCGGCCGAACGTTACGCCGGCCTGCTCGAATACACCACCCTGCGCGGCACGCATGCGGCACTGCCGTTTGCGGCGGCGCTTGCGCATGTGTTCAACCACGGCACGCACCACCGCGGCCAGATTACCGCCGCCCTGACGGCGCGCGGCCATGCCTGCCCGGAACTGGACCTGGTCTACATGCTGCAGCAGGAGCCGTCCGGGCCCGCCAGCTGACCTGCCAGAATGCGGGCCCCTGAGCAAATACTGGATCGCATGAATACCGCCACCCCCGCCTCCGACGACTGGGTCGCGCGCAGCCTGCGCAGCGTCTGGCATCCCTGCACGCAGATGCAGCACCACGAGACCGTGCCGCTGATCCCGGTCAGCCACGGGCACGGGCCCTGGCTGGTCGACACGCAGGGCAGGGAATACCTGGACGGCATCAGCTCCTGGTGGGTCAACCTGTTTGGCCACGCCAACCCGCGCATCAACGCCGCCCTCAAGGACCAGCTCGACAAACTGGAGCACGCCATGCTGGCCGGCTTCACGCACGAGCCCGTGGTGCAGCTGTCCGAGCGGCTGGCCGCGCTGACCGGTGGCGTGCTCGGTCACTGCTTCTACGCCTCCGACGGTGCCTCGGCGGTCGAGATCGCGCTCAAGATGAGCTTCCACTACTGGCGCAACAGCGGCCAGGCTGACAAGCAGGAATTCGTCTGTCTGCAGGGCAGCTACCACGGCGAGACCCTCGGCGCCCTGGCCGTGACCGACGTCGCGCTGTTCCGCGATGCCTACGGCCCGCTGATCCAGCGCGCACACGTGGTGGCCTCGCCCGATGCGCGGCTGGCGCGGGACGGCGAGAGCGCGGCCGACGTGGCGCGGCGCGCCGCGCGCGAGCTGGAGGTGCTGCTGGAACAGCGCGCCGGCAAGGTGGCCGCGGTGATCGTGGAGCCGCTGGTGCAGTGCGCCACCGGCATGGCCATGCACGACCCGGCGTATCTGCAGGCGCTGCGGGCGATCTGCGACCGGCATCAGGTGCACCTGATCGCCGACGAGATTGCCGTGGGCTGCGGCCGTACCGGCACCTTCTTCGCCTGCGAGCAGGCCGGCGAAGATGGAAAGCCGATGTGGCCGGACTTCGTCTGCCTGTCCAAGGGCATCAGCGGCGGCTACCTGCCGCTGTCCCTCGTGATGACGCGCGACAGCATCTACCAGGCCTTCTACGACCCCGATGTCACGCGCGGCTTCCTGCATTCGCATTCCTACACCGGCAACCCGCTGGCCTGCCGCGCCGCCCTGGCCACGCTGGACATCTTCGCCGAGGATGACGTGCTCAACGCCAACCGCCGCAAGGCGCACGAGCTGACCGAGGCGCTGCTGCCGCTGGCCACCGATGCGCGTGTGCGCCACTTCCGCCGCCGCGGCATGATCTGGGCCTTCGACGCCGTGGTGGACGATGCGGAGCAAGCGGCCACCTTCTCGCGCCGCTTCTTCACGGCCGCGCTGCAGCGTGGCCTGCTGCTGCGGCCCATTGGCCGCACGGTCTACCTGATGCCACCCTATGTGCTGAGCGACGAGGAAATTGCCCTGCTGGCGCAGCGCACGCGCGACACCTTTGACGAGGTGATGGCAGCATGAAATTCGCGGGAATTGAATCGTTGCAGCAGGAGATCGACAAGCTCGACGCCGCGGGCCTGCGCCGCCGGCGCCGCACGGCGGAGACCGCCTGCACCCCGCAGATGACGGTGGACGGCCGGCGCGTGCTGAGCTTCAACAGCAACGACTACCTGGGCCTGGCGGCCGACGCGCGCATCGCCGCCGCGCTGCACGAGGGCGTGCGCCGCTACGGCGCGGGCAGCGGCGCCTCGCATCTCGTGAGCGGACATTCCCGGGCGCACGAGCAGCTGGAGGAGCGGCTGGCCGACTTCCTGGCGCCGCACCTCGAGCAGCCGCGCGCGCTCTACTTCAGCACCGGCTACATGGCCAACCTGGCCGTGCTCACCGCGCTGGCCGCGGCGGCGCCGAAGGAGACCGAAATCTTTTCCGACGCGCTGAACCACGCCTCCATCATCGACGCCACCCGGCTGGCGCGTGCCCCGGTCACGGTCTACCCGCATGGCGACGTCGCGGCCTTGGAGGCCGCACTGGCGGCCAGCACGGCCAAGCAGAAGATCGTCGTGACCGACAGCGTGTTCAGCATGGACGGCGACCTCGCGCCGCTGCCCGCTCTGCTGGCCCTGTGCGAGCGCTTCGGGGCCTGGCTGGTGGTGGACGATGCACACGGCTTCGGCGTGCTGGGCGAGCACGGCCGCGGCGCGCTGGAACACTTCCAGCTGCGCTCGCCGCAGCTGGTCTACATGGGCACGCTGGGCAAGGCCGCGGGCGTGGGCGGCGCCTTCGTCGCCGCGCACGCCACGGTGATCGAGTGGCTGGTGCAGCGCGCGCGGCCCTATATCTACACCACGGCCGCCGCGCCGGCCCTGGCGCATGCGCTGCTGACAAGCATCGACCTCATCGCCAGCCCCGAGGGCCGGCAGCGCCGCACCCAGCTGGAGCTGCTGCGCCACCAGCTCGCGGGCATGCCCGTGCGTGCCGGCTGGCGGCACCTCGCCTCCGAGACCCCGATCCAGCCGCTGGTGATCGGCGGCAATGCCGAGGTGCTGGCCGCGGCGCAGGCGCTCGATGCCCAGGGGATCTGGGTCTCGGCCATCCGCGCGCCCACGGTGCCGGCCGGCACGGCCCGGCTGCGCATCACGCTCTCGGCCACGCACACCACCGAAGACGTGGGGCGCCTGCTGGCCGCCCTGCAACAACTCGCACAAGAACCATGAAGGCCATTTCCTGCTTCGTCACCGGCACCGACACCGAGATCGGCAAGACGCTGATCACCAGCGCCCTGCTGCATGCCCTGGGCGCGGCGGGCGTCCGCGCGGCCGGCATGAAGCCGCTGGCCGCCGGCGCCGAGCTGCGCGACGGCGTCTGGCACAACGAGGACGTGGACCAGATCCACGCCGCCGCGCCGCTGAAGCTGCCGCGTGAGCTGACCACGCCTTACCTGCTGCGCACGCCGGCGGCGCCGCACATCGCAGCCGCCCTGGAAGGCGTGGTCATCGCGCCGCAGAACATCCTGGACAGCTACGCCGCCGTGCGCCGGCAGGCCGAGGCGGTGGTGGTCGAGGGCGTGGGCGGCTTCCGGGTGCCGCTGACCGACGACTACGACACCGCCGACCTGGCGCGTGACCTGGCCTTGCCCGTGGTGCTGGTGGTGGGCCTGCGCCTGGGCTGCATCAGCCACGCCCTGCTGACGGCCGAGGCCATCGCCGCGCGCGGCCTGCGGCTCGCGGGCTGGGTGGCCAACACGATCGATCCGGCCATGGGCCACATGCGCGGCAACATCGAGGCGCTTGCGGCGCGGCTGGACGCGCCGCTGCTGGGCCATGTGCCGCGTTTCGAACAACCGTCGGCTGCCGCAGCGGCCGCCTGCCTGAATTTTTCCGTGCTGGAGGAAACATGTTCCACAAGATCCTGATCGCGAACCGTGGGGAGATCGCGTGCCGCGTCGCTGCCACTGCCCGCCGCCTCGGCATCAAGACCGTGGCCGTCTACTCCGACGCCGACGCCCAGGCCAAGCACGTGGCCGTGTGTGACGAAGCGGTGCGCATCGGCGGCAGCGCGCCGGCCGAGAGCTATCTGCGCTGGGAACGCATCATCGAGGCGGCCAAGGCCACGGGGGCGCAGGCCATCCACCCGGGCTACGGCTTCCTGAGTGAGAACGAGGCCTTCGCCCAGGCCTGCGCCAAGGCCGGCCTGGTCTTCATCGGCCCGCCCGCTTCCGCCATCCAGGCCATGGGCCTGAAGGCCGAGTCCAAGCGCCTGATGGAAAAAGCGGGCGTGCCCCTGGTGCCGGGTTACCACGGCGCCGACCAGGACACCAAGCTCTTGCAGCACGAGGCCGACCGCATCGGCTATCCGCTCCTGATCAAGGCCAGCGCAGGCGGCGGTGGCAAAGGCATGCGTGTGGTGGAAAAGCGCGAGGACTTCGAGGGCTCGCTGGCCTCCTGCCAGCGCGAGGCCCTCAACAGCTTTGGTGATGCGGCGGTGCTGATCGAGAAGTACGTGCTGCGCCCGCGTCACATCGAGATCCAGGTCTTCGGCGACACGCAGGGCCACTATGTGTACCTCTTCGAGCGCGACTGCTCGGTGCAACGCCGCCACCAGAAGGTGCTGGAGGAGGCGCCGGCGCCGGGTTTGACGCCGGAACTGCGGCAACAGATGGGGCAGGCGGCCGTGGCGGCCGCGCGGGCGGTGAACTATGTCGGCGCCGGCACCGTGGAGTTCATCGTCGAACAACGCGACGGCAAGATGACGTTCTTCTTCATGGAGATGAACACCCGCCTGCAGGTGGAGCACCCGGTGACGGAAGCCATCACCGGCCTGGACCTGGTGGAGTGGCAGCTGCGCGTGGCGGCCGGCGAACCGCTGCCGCTCAAGCAGGCACAGCTGCAGATCAGGGGCCACGCCATCGAGGCGCGCATCTGCGCCGAAAACCCGGACAAGCATTTCCTGCCGGCTACCGGCACACTGCAGGCCTACGCGCTGCCCGACTGCAGCGAGTTCAGCGTGAGTCCGGTGCGGGTGGACTCGGGTGTGCGCGAGGGCGACACGATCAGCCCCTATTACGACTCCATGGTCGCCAAGCTCATCGTGCGCGGCGACACGCGCGCGCAGGCGCTGGCCCGGCTCGACGCGGCGCTGGCGGCCACGCGCATCGTCGGCCTGCAGACCAATGTGCAGTTCCTGCGCCATGTGCTGGCCAGCCGCTCCTTTGCCCAGGCCGACCTGGACACCGCGCTGATCGCGCGCGAGGCGGCCCATCTGTTCGAGCAGGAGAAGGTGGGCCTGCCGCTGGCGGCCGCCGCCGTGGTGGCGCACACGCTGCTGCAGGAGCAGGCAGCACAGGGTGGGGGCTGGTCCGACCCCTGGGCCCGGCGCGACGGCTGGCGCAGCCATGGGCTGACGCAGCGCGACTTCGACTTCGAATTCCATGGCGAGCCGCACACGGCCGTGCTGACCTACCTGCACGACGGGGCCTTGCAGCTGAAGGTAGGCGAGACCGGCGCCCCGCTGCAGTTTGCCGTGCAGGGCGAGGGCATCGCGCTGCAGTACGGCGGCCAGCGCAGCGTGGCGCACGTGCTGCGCAGCGGCGAGGTGGCGCACGTTTTCATGCCCCAGGGCGCGACCCAGATCACCGTGCTCGATGCCCTGGCCCACGCCGGAGAGGCGCCGGCCGAGGGCGGGCGCCTCTCCGCACCCATGCCGGGCAAGGTGGTGTCCTTCGCCGTGAAGGCCGGCGAGAAGGTCAGCAAGGGCCAGGTGCTGGCCGTGATGGAAGCCATGAAGATGGAGCACACCATCGCCGCGCCGGCCGACGGCGTGGTGGCCGAGCTGCTCTATGCGCCGGGCGACCAGGTCGCCGAGGGGGCCGAGCTGCTGCGCCTGAGCCGTTAAGCTCACGCCATGAGGATCTATTTCCACGCGGTCGATTTCAAGCCCGAGCCCTGGCTGGCCGCCTTGCGCGCCGCGCTGCCGCAGGCACAGGTCGAGGTCTGGGCCCCGGGCGCGCCGCCGGGCGACTATGCCGTGGTCTGGGCGCCGCCGCAGGAGTTGCTGGACGAACAGCCGCAGCTCAAGGCCGTCTTCAACCTGGGCGCGGGCGTCGATGCGCTGACGCAGCTGCAGCTGCCGCCGGACGCGCGGCTGGTGCGGCTGGACGATGCCGGCATGTCGGTGCAGATGGCCGAGTACGTGGTGCACGCGCTGATCCGCCACTTCCGCGAGTTCGATGGCTACGAGGCCGATGTGGCAGAAGGCAGATGGTCGTTCCGCAAGCCGCGCCGGCGCGAGGATTTCCCCGTGGGCATCATGGGCCTGGGTGTGCTGGGCCAGCGCGTGGCGCGCGCGGTGCAGGCTTTCGAATTCCCGGTCGTGGGCTGGAGCCGCGGCCCGAAGCAGCTCAGCGGTGTGCGCTGCTTTGCCGGCACCGGGCAGTTGTCAGAATTCCTGGCTGAGACCCGGGTGCTGGTCTGCCTGCTGCCGCTGACCCCCGAGACCCAGGGCATCCTGAACCGTCAGAGCCTGGCGCAGCTGCAGCCAGGCGGCTACCTGATCAACGTCGCGCGCGGCGCGCACCTGGTCGAGGAAGACCTGATCCCCCTGCTCGATGCCGGCCAGTTGGCCGGCGCCACGCTGGACGTGTTCCGCCAGGAGCCGCTGCCGGCCGGGCACCCGTTCTGGCGCCATCCGAAGATCACGATCACCCCGCACACCGCGGCGCGCACCCTGCGCGACGAGAGCGTGGCGCAGATCGCGGCCAAGATCGCCCGGCTGGAGCGGGGTGAATCGATTGCCGGTATCGTCGATCCCTCAAAAGGCTATTGAGATGAAGCTGCCCACCCGCGTACAACTTATCGACGTCGGCCCGCGCGACGGTCTGCAGAACGAGAAGCAGCCGGTGCCGGCGGCGGTGAAGATCGAGCTGGTGCACCGGTTGCAGGAAGCGGGGCTGCAGGAGATCGAGGTCACGAGTTTCGTGTCGCCCAAATGGGTGCCGCAGATGGGCGACAACGCGCAGGTCATGGCCGGCATCACCCGCAAGGCGGGCGTGTGCTACTCGGTGCTGGTGCCCAACCTCAAGGGCTGGGAGGCGGCGGTGGCCTCGAAGCCCGACGAGATCGTGGTCTTCGGCGCGGCCAGCGAGGCCTTCAGCCAGAAGAACATCAACTGCTCGATCGCCGAGAGCATCGAACGTTTCGCGCCCGTGGTGGCCGCGGCGCGCTCGGCGGGCGTGCGCGTGCGCGGCGCCATGAGCTGCACGGTGGGCTGCCCCTACGAGGGCGAGGTCGCGCCCGGGCGGGTGGGCATGCTGGCGAAGCTGATGAAGGACATCGGGGTGCAGCGCGTGGACGTGGCCGACACCATCGGCACGGGCACGCCGCTCAAGGTGCAGCGCGCCATCGAGGCGACCCTGGCGCACTTCGACCTGGACCATGTCTCGGGGCACTTCCACGATACCTACGGCCAGGCCCTGGCCAACACCTACGCCGCGCTGCAGATGGGCGTCTGGAACTTCCAGTCCTCGGTGGCCGGCCTGGGTGGCTGCCCCTATGCCAAGGGAGCGACCGGCAATGTGGCCACGGAAGACGTGGTCTACCTGCTGCAGGGCCTGGGCGTCGAGACGGGCATCGACCTGGACAAGCTGGTCGATGCCGGCAAGTTCATCAGCGATTTCCTGCAGCGCAAGCCGAACTCGCGCGTTGCCACGGCGCTGCTGAACAAGAGGCTGTGAGCGCCATGGAGTGGCTGGCCCGCAAGGCGGAACAGGTACAGCAGCAGGCGAACAGCCTGCCTTCGCCCTGCATTTCCGTCTGCACGATGGAGCCGCGTACCGGCCTGTGCCGCGGCTGCCTGCGCACGCTGGAAGAGATCGCCGCCTGGTCCACGCTGGACGACGACGGCAAGCGCGCGATCTGGGCCCGCATCGCGCTGCGGGCGCACGAACACGAAAGAGCGGGACCATGAAGCAGATCACCTTCTACCTGGATTTCATTTCGCCCTATTCGCACCTCGCCTTCGAGCAGCTGCCGGAGGCCTTGATGGGCCTGAGCTATTCCGTCAGCTACCGGCCCGTGCTGCTGGGCGCCATGCTGCGCCACCACCAGCTGCTGGGCCCGGCCGAGGTGCCCGCCAAGCGGGCCTGGACCTACCGCCATGTGCAGTGGCTGGCCCGGGCGCACGACGTGCGCCTGCAGATGCCGGCCGTGCATCCCTTCGCGCCGCTGCCGCTGCTGCGGCTGGCCATTGCCTGCGCGAACGGCGGCGACCCGAACCGCTACGTCTGCGAGACCCTGCTGCACCACGTCTGGCACGGCGGCCACGATGCCTGTGACCCGGCGCGCCTGCAGGCCCTGCAGGAGAAGCTGGCTCCGCCGCTGGCTGTCGACGACGAGCGCGTGAAGGCGCGCCTGCGCGCCAACACCGACGAGGCCATCGCCGCCGGGGCCTTCGGCGTGCCGACCTTCGTGGTGGATGGCCAGCTCTTCTGGGGCTTCGACAGCCTGCCCATGCTGCGCGCCCGCCTCGCGGGCGACGCCGGGCCCGGTTGACCGGACGGGGCCTGGCGACGGGCGGGCGCCGAGTGGCGTGCGCGGGGCTGTCCGCCGCCAGGCCAGCAGGGTGGCGGCGTTCTGCCTAGAATGTTTGGCCTCAGCCCTACACCCCTCCAGCATGTCCCAAGGTCTCATACGCATCCGCGGCGCGCGCCAGCACAACCTCAAGAACCTCGACCTGGACATCCGCACCGGCGAGCTGACGGTCGTCACCGGGCCCAGCGGCTCGGGCAAGTCCAGCCTGGTGTTCGACACCCTGTACGCCGAGGGCCAGCGCCGCTACGTGGAGACCTTCAGCGCTTACGCGCGCCAGTTCCTCGACCGCATGGACAAGCCGGCCGTGGACAAGGTGGAGGGTGTGCCGCCGGCCATCGCCATCGACCAGACCAACCCGGTGCGCTCCTCGCGCTCCACGGTGGGCACGATGACCGAGCTCAACGACCATCTCAAGCTGCTCTATGCGCGCGCCGCCCAGTTGTACGACCGCCAGACCGCGCTGCCGGTGCGGCACGACACGGCCGACAGCATCTACGCCGAACTGCAGGCGCGCGTGCAGGCGGCCACCGAGGGGGCGGCTACCGACGCGCCGAACGAGCCGCGGCTGGTGCTGACCTTCCCGGTCGAGCTGCCGGCCGGTACCAGCGAGGAGGAGATCACCCAGTGGCTCTCGGCCAGCGGCTACACCAAGGTGCAGGCCGAGCGCGAGGTGGCCACGCCGGCCGGGCCCAGGAAGATTCTGGATGTGGTGGCCGACCGTTTCCGCTTCAGCCATGCCGAGCGTGCGCGCGTGGTCGAGGCCATCGAGGTCGCGCTCAAGCGCGGCAGCGGGCGCATGACGGTCTATGTGCTGCCGGAGGCGGGGAGCGAAAGTGAACCGGTCCTGTGGAAGTTCTCCACCGGCCTGCACTGCCCGGAGAGCGACCAGCGCTACAGCGACCCGATCCCGTCGATGTTTTCCTTCAACTCGGCCGTGGGCGCCTGCGAGGTCTGCCGCGGCTTCGGCCGCGTGATCGGGGTGGACTACGGCCTGGTGATCCCGAACGACAAGCTCACGCTGCGCGCCGGCGCCATCAAGCCCATCCAGACTCCCGCCTGGGCCGAGTGCCAGGACGACCTGATGCGCCACGCCGAGGCGGCCGGCATCCCGCGCGACACGGCCTGGAACAAGCTGACCCAGGAGCAGAAGGACTGGGTCATCTACGGCTCGCCCAACTGGAAGGGCCAATGGAACAAGCAGTGGTACGGCATCAAGCGCTTCTTCGAGTACCTGGAGAGCAAGGCCTACAAGATGCACATCCGCGTGCTGCTGTCCAAGTACCGCAGCTACACGCCCTGCGAGACCTGCGGCGGCGCACGCCTCAAGACCGAGAGCCTGCTCTGGCGCATCGGCAGCAAGGAAGATGCCGATGCCGTCCTCGCGCCATCGAAGCGGTTTCTGCCGGCCGGCGTGTCGTGGAGTCGCGCCCGGCTGGAGGCCCTGCCCGGCCTGTGCCTGCACGACCTCATGCTCATGCCGCTGGACCAGCTGCGCGACTTCTTCGAGCGCATCCGGCGCAGCGAGCTGGCCCTGCCCACGCACGGCGAGGGCGAGACCCAGGCGCTCAGGCTGCTGTTCGAGGAGATCGGCACGCGCCTGAAGTATCTGTGCGACGTCGGCATCGGCTACCTCACGCTGGACCGCCAGAGCCGCACGCTCAGCGGCGGCGAGGTGCAGCGCATCAACCTCACCACGGCCCTGGGCACCTCGCTGGTCAACACGCTCTTCGTGCTGGACGAGCCCAGCATCGGCCTGCACCCGCGCGACATGCACCGCATCATCGAGGCCATGCAGCGCCTGCGCGACGCCGGCAACACCCTGGTGGTGGTCGAGCACGACCCGGCCGTCATGTTCGCGGCCGACCGCATGATCGACATGGGCCCGGGCCCGGGCGAGCGCGGCGGCCAGATCGTCTTCGACGGCAGTACGGACGACCTGCGCAATGCCGACACCCTGACCGGTGCCTACCTGGGCGCGCGCAAGCAGGTGGGCATGGGCTTCAAGCGCATGGTCGCCGAGAACACGCCGCGCCTCATCCTCGAAGGCGCGCGCGAGCACAACCTCAAGAACATCTCGGTCGAGATCCCGCTCGGGCGCCTGGTCTGCGTGACCGGCGTCAGCGGCTCCGGCAAGTCCACGCTGATCCAGGATGTGCTGGCGCCGGCGCTGATGCGCCACTTCGGTCAGGCCACCGAGGCCCCGGGCGCGCACGAGCGCCTGCTGGGCGCCGAGCAGCTGGCCGACGTGGTCTTCGTCGACCAGTCGCCCATCGGCAAGACCGCGCGCTCCAACCCGGTCAGCTATGTCGGCGCCTGGGACGCGATCCGCGAGATCTATGCCAATGCGCCGCTCTCGCGCCAGCGCGGCTACACCGCGGCCAAGTTCAGCGCCAACAGCGGCGACGGCCGCTGCCCCACCTGCGGCGGCTCGGGCTTCGAGCACGTGGAGATGCAGTTCCTCAGCGACGTCTACCTGCGCTGCCCGGACTGTGACGGCAAGCGCTACCGGCCCGAGATCCTGGAAGTCAGCATCGAACGCGGCGGCAGGTTGTTGAGCGTGGCGGATGTGCTGGAACTGACCGTCAGCGAGGCGGCGGGGCTGTTCGCGAACGACCGCGATGTGATCCGCGCGCTGCAGCCCATCGTGGACGTGGGCCTGGAATACGTGCGCCTGGGCCAGCCCGTGCCCACGCTCTCGGGCGGCGAGGCTCAGCGCCTCAAGCTGGCCGGTTTCCTGGCCGAGGCCGCGAAGAGTGCCAGTGCCAGCCGGCAGTCGCTGGCGAAGAAGGGCACGCTGTTCCTCTTCGACGAACCTACCACGGGCCTGCACTTCGACGACATCGCCAAGCTCATGCGCGCGCTGCGCAAGCTGCTCGACGCCGGCCATTCGCTGCTCGTGATCGAGCACAACCTGGACGTCATGCGCGCGTCCGACTGGCTGATCGACCTCGGCCCCGAGGGCGGCGAGGCCGGTGGCCTGCTCGTGGCCGTGGGCACGCCGGAGGACGTGCGGCAGCACCCGACGTCACACACCGGCCGCGCGCTGCGCGAGTATGCGCTGGCCATGGGCGAGGCGCAGGAAGCACAGGAAGGCGCGGCGCGTTATCTGGGCACGGCCTTCACGCCGGGCCCCAAGCCGGCGCCGGAGAAAGCGCTCGCCAGCAACGACATCCAGATCGTCAACGCCAAGGAGCACAACCTCAAGGCGCTGAGCGTCGACATCCCGCGCGGCAAGTTCAATGTGATCACCGGCGTCAGCGGTTCGGGCAAGTCCACGCTGGCCTTCGACATCCTGTTCAACGAAGGGCAGCGCCGCTACCTCGAATCGCTCAATGCCTACGCGCGCAGCATCGTGCAGCCCGCCGGCCGGCCCGAGGTGGACGCGGTCTACGGCATCCCGCCCACCGTGGCGATCGAGCAGCGCCTGAGCCGCGGCGGGCGCAAGAGCACGGTCGGCACGACGACCGAGGTCTGGCACTTCCTGCGCCTGCTCTTCGTCAAGCTGGGCGTGCAGCACTGCATCCGCGACGGTGCCGCCGTGGCGCCGCAGACGCCCGACAGCATCCTGGCGCAGCTCATGAAGCAGTTCCGGGGGCAGGAGATCGGCCTGCTCGCGCCGCTGGTGCTGAACCGCAAGGGCGTGTACACCGAACTGGCCGAGTGGGCCCGTCCGCGCGGCTACACCCACCTGCGCGTGGATGGCAACTTCCTGCCCACGCAGGGCTTCCCGCGCATCGACCGCTTCAAGGAGCACACCGTCGAGCTGCCCGTGGCCAGCCTGAAGGTCGCGCCCGAGAGCGAGGCCGCGCTGCGGCAGGCGCTCACCACGGCGCTGGAGCACGGCAAGGGGGTGCTGCATGTGCTCAGCAGCCTCGACGGCCTGGCCGAGGCCATGCGCAGCGGCGAGCCGACCGCGCACATCGGCACGCTGCACGTCTATTCCACCCGGCGCGCCTGCCCGGTCTGCGCCACCTCCTATGCCGAGCTCGACCCGCGCCTGTTCTCCTACAACAGCAAGCACGGCTGGTGCCCGGACTGCGTGGGCACGGGCGTCAGGCTCAGCAAGGAACAGCGCACGCTGCTCGACGACTCCGTGCGCGACGACAAGGAAAAAGGCCGCGAGCAGACCTTCGCCGAACCCGAGGTGGAAGACGTGGCCGACGTGGCCTGCCCCACCTGCGAAGGCACGCGCCTCAATGCCACCGCACGGGCGGTCAAGTTTGCGGGCGTCGGCATCGCCGAGATCGCGCGCCTGAGCGTCAGCGATGTGCGGGCCTGGGTCGAGCAGCTGGCCCGAGCCGGCCGCATGACCCAGCGCGAAAGCGACATCGCGCGCGACCTGATCCCCGAGATCCGCAGCCGCCTGGAGTTTCTGGAGCAGGTGGGCCTGGGCTACCTCACGCTGGACCGCGGCGCGCCCACGCTGTCGGGTGGCGAGGCGCAGCGCATCCGCCTGGCCGCGCAGCTGGGCAGCAACCTGCAGGGCGTGTGCTACGTGCTGGACGAACCCACCATCGGCCTGCACGCGCGCGACAACCAGATCCTGCTCGATGCCCTCCACACCCTGAGCGAGCGCGGCAACACGCTGGTGGTGGTGGAGCATGACGAGGACACCATCCGCCGCGCCGATCACCTGATCGACATCGGCCCCAGCGCCGGCAAGCGCGGTGGCCGCCTCGTGGCGCAAGGGCAGGTGGAGGACCTCACGCGCGTGCCGGATTCGCAGACCGGCCGCTACCTGCTGCACGCCATGAAGCACCCGCTGCAGCCACGCCGCGATGTGCAGGCACCAGACCTGCAGTGGCTGGCCGTGCACGGCGCGCAGCTGCACAACCTGCAGCACGTCACCGCGCGGCTGCCGCTCAGGCGCCTGGTCGCCGTCACGGGTGTCAGCGGCTCGGGCAAGTCCACGCTGGCGCGCGACGTGCTGCTGGCCAACGTGGCCGCGGCCGTGAGCCAGCGCGCCACCAAGGCCGGGCGCGAGGCGCAGGCGAGCAAAGGCGTGCCGTGGAGCGGCTGCGAGGGCGTGACGGGTTTCGAGGCCATCGACCGCGTGCTGGAGGTGGATCAGACCCCCATCGGCAAGACGCCCCGCTCCTGCCCGGCCACCTACATCGGCTTCTGGGACACCATCCGCAAGCTGTTTGCCGAGACGCTGGAAGCCAAGGCGCGCGGTTATGCGGCCGGGCGCTTCAGCTTCAACACCGGCGAGGGCCGCTGCCCCAGCTGCGAAGGGCAGGGCGTGCGCACCATCGAGATGAGCTTCCTGCCCGACGTCAAGGTGCTGTGCGAGGCCTGCCGTGGTGCACGCTTCAACCCCGAGACCCTGGCCGTCAGCTGGCGCGGCAAGAGCATCGGCGACGTGCTGCAGATGGAAGTGGACGAGGCGGTCGAGTTCTTCGCCGCCATGCCCGGCATCGCGCACCCGCTGCAGCTGCTCAAGGACGTGGGCCTGGGCTACCTGACGCTGGGCCAGCCCTCGCCAACGCTATCTGGCGGCGAAGCGCAGCGCATCAAGCTGGTGACCGAGTTGTCCAAGGTGCGTGACGAGGTGGGCCGGCGCGGCCAGAAGGCGCCGCATACGCTCTACGTGCTGGATGAGCCCACCGTGGGCCTGCACATGGCCGACGTGGACAAGCTGATCCGCGTGCTGCACCGCCTGGTCGACGGCGGCCACAGCGTGGTGGTGATCGAGCACGATCTGGACGTGATTGCCGAAGCCGACTGGATTCTCGACCTCGGCCCCGAGGGCGGCAAGGAGGGTGGCCGCATCGTGGCAGCGGCGACGCCGGAAGAGGTGGTGCGGCTCGGTACACACACCGGGCAGGCGCTGGGGCCGGTGCTGGCGCGGGCTTGATTGATATGGCTTATTGCAGAGGAGCGCATATGCGTCGATTTGTCCGGACCGCGGCCGCGGTGGCGGGTCTTGCGCTCATTTCCAGTGTGTCCTATGTTGCATGGCGCGCAGTTGGTGATAGGTCTGAGCTGTCGGAGGGCGCCGTCCAGGAGGTGTCCATATCCGCAAGCGCCTGGACTGGTCTGGAGGGATGCGCGCTTTCACCTGCGTTATTTGAAATCCAGAACAAGTTGCTGGCGACCGCTTCACCACTGCGAAAGGAAGAGGGCGCGTGGATCTATCGGGTTTCCGGCGAATTTCTCGGCTTGAAGGTCCGGGAGATGGAGGTTGGTGTGTGTGATTCGACGGGATCACGAGCTTGTGGATGGGGGAGCTACGTGGGCCTTATCGTCGAATTGCCGTTTTCAGAGGTTCGTCAGATCCTCCAGACGCGTTTTGGGATTGATTACACCGAAGAGCTCAGGGACAACGATGTATTGATGACCGACCGGCCTGTCTTGTCTGAAGACAAGCCGGGACGTAGTCGTCTTCATTGCGACCCGGGAGCCCTGTGAAAGCCCTGGGCTTGCCCATGGGCGCTTGCCTTTTATTCGCGCACAGTCCGTTGACCCAGTGCCGGCGCGGCCTGCGCGGGTTGTCCCTAGGTTTATCCACAGCGTTAACCACGGCCGACGGGGACAAGTCCCACCGCGCCGTTCAGGCGCGCAACTGCAGCAGGGCCCACGCGACTTCCGCAAAGCCCGCACCGCGTTCGCCCGGCGTGATGTAGCGCGGCCGGTGCTGCAGCTGCGCCTCGAAGCGCCGGATGTTGGCGACCCCCACGCTGTGCGGGAAGTGCTGGAACATCAGCTGGTCGTTGGTCGAGTCGCCTACGTAGACCCAGTGGTCGATCTCATCGCCTAGCGCACGGCCAAGCAGCGCGCGCACGATCCAGCGCGCGCCGGCCAGCTTGTCGTGCGTGCCGAGCCAGCCGTTGATGTGGATGCTGCTCACCGTGGCCTGCAGGCCCTCGCGGCGCATCAGCGCCACCACCTGCTCGATCTGCTGCTGCGGCAGGTGGCTGAACTCACTGTGGTCGATGGCGATGTCGGTCTCGCGCCCTGTACTGTCCCGGGCCAGCGTGGCACCGGGCACCTCGCGCAGCACGCGCTGCGCCACCGCCTGCAGCCGTGCATGGTGGGCGGCGCGCGTGGCCGCGTCCTGCAGGTAGAGCCTGCGCCTGCCGCCGTCCACCAGGGCCACGGCGCCGTTCTCGGCCACGATGGCGTCCACCGGCCAGCTCCGGGCGAAGGGCACGCTCCAGCCCACGGGGCGGCCCGTGACCGCGATCACGGGCAGGCCGGCGGCGCGCAGCTCGTGCAGCGCCTGCAGTGCATCGGACGTGATGGCGCCGGCCGTCGTGAGCGTGTCGTCGATGTCGGTCAGCACGCCGTGGATGCGGCGGCGCTCGTCGGCGGGCCAGAGGGCGAGGGGCTGCATGGGCATGGTGGACAATCGTCCGCACTGTACAAGAGACCGCGCCATGCAGAAGGAAAAGACCGATCACATGCCCGTGCAGGGCACGCAGCACTGGGTGCTGCACGACGACGTGCGCCTGTTCGTCTGGGAAAAGTTTGCCGGCAGCCCCCAGGGCAAGCCCGTGCTGCTGCTGGCCCATGGCTCGGCCACGGCCGGGCGCGAGAGCTTCGACCTCAAGGTGCCGGGCCGCCCCGAGTACAGCCTGATGGACTTCCTCGCGCGGCAGGGCTTCGATGTCTTCGCACTGGACGTGCGCGGCTTCGGCAGCTCCACCAAACCCGAGGGCTTCCTGACGACCGAGCAGGCCGCGAGCGACCTGAACGCCGTGGTGGACCATCTCCTCAAGCTGCGCGGCGTGCCGCAGCTGCACCTGCTGGCCTGGTCCTGGGGCACGCAGTACAGCGGCCAGTTCGTGATGGCGCACCCGCACAAGGTGGCGCGCTACGCCGCCTACGCGCAGATGCACGCGAAGAGCCCGGACCTCGATGCGCGTCGCCCGCGCCTGGCGACCTTCCAGCGCGCGCCCTACATCCGCATCACCGAGCCCGGCTGGAAGCTGCGCTTCAACTCCATGACGCCCGAGTCCGTCAATGACCCCGTGGTCATGGACGCCTTCGCCAAAGCCGCGGCCCTGGTCGAGATCAAGTCACCGACCGGGCCGCAGGTGGACCTGCTCACGCGCCAGCCGCTGATCGACGCGAGCAAGATCACCGTGCCGACGATGCTCATCCACGGCCAGTACGACGACGTGGCGGATCTGGAGGGCCTGCTGCCCTTCTTCACGGCGCTGCCGAATCCGGACAAGCAGTACACCGTGGTGCCCGAGGGCGGGCACATGCTGCACCTGCAGAAGGGGCATGCGCGCTTTCAGCGGGCGATGGCGGACTGGTTTGCCCCGCGCTGAGCATCTGCTGGACAGATGGAAGTGAAGTGGCTAAAGTAAGGAATCCTTGCTTTTCGCCATCTGCCATGCTCGCCAAGATCACTGCCAAAAACCAGCTCACCCTGCCCAAGAGCGCCACACAGGCGGTGGGCGCCACGGAATACCTGGACGTGCAGGTGCGCGATGGCCAGATCATCCTGACGCCGGTGCGCATCCAGCGTGGCGACGCCGTACGTGCCAAGCTGGCCGAGCTGGGGCTGGGCGAGGCTGATGTGCTGGATGCCGTGCGTTGGGCGCGGGCATCGACCGCGGCACCGATGGCGGCCGAGCCCGCCAAGGCCTACGCGGCGCCGGTCAAAGGTCGCGCGGCGGCAAAGAAGCCCGCGGCCCGCAAGACCACCAAGAAACAATGAGCACGCCCCTGCGCGTGGTACTCGACACCAACGTCGTCCTGTCCGCGCTGGTGTTCGGCGGTGGCCTGCCGGGCGCGGTGCGCGAGGCCTGGCAAAGTGGTGCGCTGCGCCCGCTGGCCAGCGCCGCCACCGTGCAGGAACTGGTGCGTGTGCTGGCCTATCCCAAGTTCCGCCTGAGTCCGGCCGAGCAGGAGGAACTGCTGGCCGACTACCTGCCTTATGTGCAGACGGTGCGAATTCCGAACCCGCCGCCGGTCGTGCCTCCATGTCGCGACCCGCTGGACGAGCCGTTCATGCAGCTGGCGCTGGCGGGGAAGGCGCGGGTGCTGGTCAGTGGGGATAGGGATCTGCTGGACATGGCCGATGTCTTTGCGCGGGCGGGTGGTTGCCCCATCCTGAGTCTTGAGGTGTTTTGCCGGCGGCAGCGTCTAGATGTTTAATGCAAGAAGGAAGGCGAGGCAAAAGGCAAGACCTGCCCCTCGATCGGTGACCCTCTTTCAGCGCGTGGTGGCGGACTGGTTCGCCGCGCGAGCGTGAATGGGATTTATTGAGACGGCCTAAAGGGGGGCGAATGAAAACAGAAGCCTACAAAGAACGACTAGCAAAACAGATCGAGCGGGGGCTCTTTGTCGGCGTGCCGGCCAGCATGGCGTTCTTTGTTTTTTGTCTCCCAGCTGAAGAGTTCAATCGAGGGCATGCTTATGCAGCCATCTCCTTGTTCCTTGTGGGGCAAATATTAATTCAGATAACAAAAAACGTTACTGTAAAAGTGGCAGAGCCTCAAGAGCGGTTGTTTCTGAAGTTGCTGCAGCTGACATCTCTGGGCTTTGCTTTCCTGCAAGGCATGACATTCGCCCTTTTTCTTGTTCATGTGTTTGTCAAAGTGATGGGATGACAGAAGAGCGTACTCTGGCCGATTGAACCTTTCTCAACCCGCGCTCTGCAACGCCAACCCCGCATGCTCGCGCAGCGGATGGAAGTGGATCTTCGGAAACCGTTCCTGCGCCAGCCGCACGTCGTACGGTGAGGTGCACAGATAAGCCAGAGTATCGGCCGCGTCGCGCGCCAGCCGCGTGGGGTAGGCGTCGCAGAAGGCCTTGAGTTCGGCCGGCGTGTCGGCGGTGATCCAGCGCGCGCCGGTGTACTGGCAGCCTTCCAGCCGCACGTCGGCGTCGTACTCGGCCTTGAGGCGGTGCTGCACCACCTCGAACTGCAGCTGGCCCACGGCGCCCAGCAGCATGTTGCCGCCCATCTCGGGGCGGAAGACCTGGATGGCGCCTTCCTCGCCGAGCTGGGCCAGGCCCTGCTGCAGTTGTTTGGTGCGCAGCGGGTTCTTGAGCACCACAGTCATGAAGAGCTCGGGGGCGAAGAAAGGCAGGCCGGTGTACTGCAGGGCGATGGAGCCGTCGGTGATGGTGTCACCCAGCTGCACGCCGCCGTGGGTGGTGAAACCCACGATGTCGCCGGCGTAGGCTTCTTCCACCGCTTCGCGGCGCTGGCTCATGAAGGTCACCACCGAGGTGGGGCGCAGTTCCTTGGCCGAGCGCTGCACCTTGAGCTTCATGCCCGGCGTGTACTTGCCCGAGCAGACGCGCACGAAGGCGATGCGGTCGCGGTGGTTGGCGTCCATATTGGCCTGCACCTTGAAGACCACGCCGGAGAAGGCGTTGTCGTCCGGCTGCATTTCCTTGACGACGGCTTGCTTGTTGACCACCAGCGAGCTGGTGCGCGGGCCGGGTGAGGGGGCCAGGTCCACCAGCGCGTCCAGCACTTCCATCACACCGAAGTTGTTCACGCCGGAGCCGAAGAACACTGGGGTCTGCTTGCCGGCGAGGAAAGCCTCGCGGTCAAACGCGGGGGAGGCGCCGGTGGCGAGCTCCATGCTCTCGACGGCCGTGTCGTATTCGGCGCCGAAGCGGGCTTGCAGCGTTGCGGCATCGCTGAGCGGGATGGCCTCGAAGTCCTGCGGCCGGCGTTCGCTGCCGGCCTCGAACACCGTCATGGCCTGGGTGCGCAGGTTGATGATGCCGCCGAAGCTCTTGCCCTGGCCCACGGGCCAGGTCATGGGCACGCAGGGCATGCCGAGTTCGCGCTCCACCTCGTCCAGGATGTCCAGCGGGTCGCGCACCTCGCGGTCCATCTTGTTGACGAAGGTGATGATGGGGGTGTCGCGCTGGCGGCAGACCTCGATCAGGCGACGGGTCTGCGCCTCCACGCCGTTGGCCGCGTCGATCACCATCAGCGCCGAGTCCACGGCGGTGAGCACGCGGTAGGTGTCCTCGCTGAAGTCCTTGTGGCCTGGGGTGTCGAGCAGGTTGATGACGTGGTCGCGGTACTGCATCTGCATCACCGAGCTGGCGACCGAGATGCCGCGCTGCTTCTCGATCTCCATCCAGTCGCTGGTGGCGTGGCGGCTGGCCTTGCGGCCCTTGACGGCACCCGCGATCTGGATCGCGCCCGAGAACAGCAGCAGCTTCTCGGTCAGCGTGGTCTTGCCGGCGTCGGGGTGCGAGATGATGGCAAAGGTACGGCGGCGCCGGGTTTCGGGGGCGTAGGACACAGCGATTCCAGAAAGGGATGGGCCGGTGGGCGCGGGGCCTGCGGCGGTAGGCCGTTGCGGGCCGGGGCGGCCACAACGCGATGCCCCGATTTTACCCGGCGGCCCCGGCGGGCCGGTTGCAGGTGGTCACACCGTTCGGCCGTCATGGCAGCGCGCGCAGCCGGATTGCCGCTATATTGCCAGCCGGACCGGGCCCGTTCTGTCCGGGGCCCCCGAAAGACATCACATGCTCAAATCCCTGATCGTCCTGGCCCTTGCGGTCGTGCTTGCCTTCCTCACCAATCCCTCTCCCGAGCGGCATCGCGAGAAGATCAAGGACACGCTGTCGCAGCGCAGCCAGCTCAACCAGGTCCTGGGCGTGGGGGCGCTGACCGCCTTCGTCTCGGACTACCGCTCGCTGGGCGTGGCCTCCTACTCGGAAGTCAACGGCAAGCTGGTCTCCGTGGGCGCCTACGGCATGGTGTTTGTCGTCCAGTAAGGCCGGCGACGCGCACGCAGGATCCGGCATGGCACCGCACACCCGGCTCCAGCAGCTGCTGGGCCTCGAACTGCCCGTGATTCAGGCCCCGATGGCGGGCGTGCAGGACCATGCGCTGGCCGCGGCCGTCTCCAATGCCGGCGGCCTGGGCTCGCTGCCCTGTGCGCTGCTGGGGCCCGAGGCGCTGCGCGCCGAGCTGGGCCGGCTGCGCGCGCTCACGCAGCGGCCCTGGAACGTCAATTTCTTCTGTCACCGGCCGCCGCAAGCGGATGCGACCCGCGAGGCCCTGTGGCGGCAGAGCCTGGCCCATTACTACCGGGAGTTCGATGTCGATCCGGCGTCGATTTCCAGCGGCCCGGGGCGGCTGCCCTTTGATGCCACGGTTGCCGAGCTGCTCGGTGAGTTCAAGCCCCCGGTGGTGAGTTTCCATTTCGGCCTGCCGGACGAGGCCCTGCTCGCGCGCGTGCGCAGCTGGGGCGCCAGGGTGATGTCCTCGGCCACGACCGTGGAGGAGGCGCGCTGGCTGGAAGCGCGCGGGGTGGACGTGATCATCGCCCAGGGGCTGGAGGCCGGCGGGCACCGCGGCATGTTCCTGGGCGAGGACCTGGACACCCAGATGGGCACCTTCGCGCTGCTGCCGCAGATCGTTCGGGCCGTGCGCGTGCCGGTGGTGGCCGCCGGCGGGATTGCGGACGCGGCCGGCGTGCGCGCCGCGCTGGCCCTGGGCGCGGCCGGGGTGCAGGTGGGCACGGCCTACCTGCTGTGCCCGGAGGCCACGACGAGTGCCCTGCATCGCGCCGCGCTGCAGGGCCCGGCAGCGCAGCACACGGCGCTGACCAATCTCTACACCGGCCGGCCTGCGCGCGGCATCGTCAACCGGCTCATGCGCGAGCAGGGGCCCATGAGCCGGCTCGCGCCGGCCTTTCCCCTGGCCACCGCGGCCGTGGCGCCGCTGCGCGCCCGGGCCGAGGCGGCCGGCAGCGGGGACTTCTCGCCCCTGTGGGCGGGGCAGAACACCGGCGGCTGCCGGGCCGTGCCGGCCGCGCAGCTCACACACGAACTGGCCGGCGCCTGATGGGCCTGGCCAGCACCGGAATCGCCTTCTTCGTATAATTGGCGCTTTCCGAGGAGCGTTGCGGCTCGTCCTGCCTGCAGACCAGGCCGACGGGTTAGGCTCGGACCCCAGGGTGTACACCCTGCTTCCCAACTGCGCTCACCCACTGGTATGCCGTGCGGTGAGACAGCTCTCCCCCTCATGGTTTCCGGTGGCGTTCAACCTCGCCTTGAATTGGAGTCCACCATGAGTGCCGTACTGAAACCCGCCCAAGACTACGTTGTCGCCGACCTGACGCTGGCCGACTGGGGCCGCCGCGAGATCAAGATCGCCGAGACCGAGATGCCCGGCCTGATGGCCATCCGCGAGGAATTCGCGGCCAGGCAGCCCCTCAAGGGCGCGCGCATCACCGGCTCGCTGCACATGACCATCCAGACCGCCGTGCTGGTGGAAACGCTGGAAGCCCTGGGCGCCGAAGTGCGCTGGGCCTCTTGCAACATCTTCTCCACCCAGGACCACGCCGCCGCCGCGCTGGTGGCCAAGGGCACGCCGGTGTTCGCCTACAAGGGCGAGACCCTGAAGGACTACTGGGACTACACCCACCGCATCTTCGAGTTCGGCCCCAAGGGCAGCGACACCGAAGGCCCGAACATGATCCTGGACGACGGCGGTGATGCCACGCTGCTGATGCACCTGGGCAAGAACGCCGAGAAGGACGCCTCGCTGATCGCCAACCCCAAGAGCGAGGAAGAGCGCGAGCTGTTCGCCTCCATCAAGGCCAAGCTGGCCGAAGACCCGACCTGGTACAGCCGCAAGAGCGCCAGGATCATCGGCGTGACCGAAGAGACCACCACCGGCGTGCACCGCCTGAAGGAAATGTCTGCCAAGGGCTCGCTGATGTTCCGCGCCATCAACGTCAACGACTCGGTGACCAAGAGCAAGTTCGACAACCTGTACGGCTGCCGCGAGTCGCTGGTGGACGGCATCAAGCGCGCCACCGACGTGATGATCGCCGGCAAGGTGGCCGTGGTGGCCGGCTATGGCGACGTGGGCAAGGGCTCGGCCCAGGCGCTGCGCGCCCTGAGCGCCCAGGTCTGGGTGACCGAGATCGACCCCATCAACGCCCTGCAGGCCGCGATGGAAGGCTACCGCGTGGTCACCATGGACTATGCGGCCGACAAGGGCGACATCTTCGTCACCACCACCGGCAACAAGGACGTCATCACCTACGAGCACATGGCGAAGATGAAGGACCAGTCCATCGTCTGCAACATCGGCCACTTCGACAACGAGATCCAGGTTGCCGCGCTGGAAGCCAGGTGCCAGTGGGAGGAGATCAAGCCCCAGGTCGACCACGTGATCTTCCCGGACGGCAAGCGCATCATCCTGCTGGCGCGCGGCCGCCTGGTGAACCTGGGCTGTGGCACCGGCCACCCGAGCTTCGTGATGAGCTCGTCCTTCGCCAACCAGACCATCGCCCAGATCGAGCTGTTCACGCACAGCGACTACTACGAGGCCGGCAAGGTCTACGTGCTGCCCAAGCACCTGGACGAGAAGGTCGCGCGCCTGCACCTCAAGAAGGTCGGCGCCATGCTGACCGAGCTGACGGACGAGCAGGCCGCCTACATCGGCGTGCCGAAGCAGGGGCCCTACAAGCCCGACACCTACCGTTATTGATCAACGGCTACTGCGCGGGCGCATTGCGTCGTTGGGCCAAGACGGGAATGAAAAGGGGCCCGTCTCCCTTTTCTGTCGGAATCCTCACGTACCCCAAGGTACGTTCCGGTCCCTGCGCTCCGTCCGCCTCGCACTGCATCCCGCTCGCTACGCCGCAATACCGAAAGACCCATGCGCATTGATCAACTGCTGGTCCAGCGCCAGCTCGCCAGCACCCGCTCCCAGGCCCAGCGCCTGATTGCGGGCGGGGTGGAGTGGCTGCAGGGCGAGGCGTGGAAGCGCATCGCGAAGAACGGCGACGAGGTGCCGGACGACGCGCAGCTTCGCCTGCTCGATCAGTCGGAAGCCCGCTACGTCTCGCGCGGCGGCCTCAAGCTCGAGGCTGCGCTGCAGCGCATCGGCCTGTCGGTGCAGGGGCGGACCTGCCTCGATGTCGGCCAGTCCACCGGCGGCTTCACCGACTGCCTGCTGCAGCACGGGGCGGCGCGCGTGGTGGGGCTGGACGTGGGGCAGGCGCAGCTGCACGCCAGTCTGCGTGACGATCCGCGCGTGCGCTGCATCGAGAAGGTCAATGCGCGCGATCCGCAGGCCATCGCCGACGCCCTGGCAGGTGACGAGGTGCTCGAGACCGGCTTCGACCTGCTGGTCGGCGACCTGTCCTTCATCTCGCAGACGCTGGTGCTGCCCGCCGTGGTGCCGCTGCTCAAGGATGGCGGCCACCTGCTGATGCTGGTCAAGCCGCAGTTCGAGCTGCAGCCGGGCCAGGTGGGCAAGGGTGGCATCGTGCGCGACGCCTCGCTGTATGCGCTGGTCGAACAGCGCCTGCGCGCTGCCTGTGCGGCCCTCGACCTGGCCGTGCAGCACTGGTTCGACTCGCCCATCGAGGGCGGCGACGGCAACCGCGAATTTTTCATCCATGCGATCAAATGAAGAGGCCCTGATGAGCCCGCAACAACTCCCTGTCAGCGTCGAGTTCTTCCCGCCCAAGACCCCCGAGGGCGTGGCCAAGCTGCGCGCCGTGCGCCAGCAGCTCTATGCGCTGAACCCCGAGTTCTGCTCGGTCACCTATGGCGCCGGCGGCTCCACGCAGGAAGGCACGTTTGCCACCGTGCGCGAGATCCTGGCCGAGGGCAAGGACGCCGCCTCGCACATCTCCTGCATCGGCGCCACCAAGGCGACCATGCGCGAGAACCTGGCCACGCTCAAGGCCATGGGCGTCAGGCGCCTGGTCACGCTGCGCGGCGACCTGCCCAGCGGCTACGGTGCGGGCGGCGAGTTCCAGTACGCGAGTGACCTGGTGGCCTTCATCCGGGCCGAGACGGGCGACCACTTCCACATCGAGGTGGCGGCCTATCCGGAAGTGCACCCGCAGGCCAAGTCGCCGGCATCCGACCTGCAGGCCTTCGTGGCCAAGGTGCAGGCGGGGGCCGATTCGGCCATCACGCAGTATTTCTACAACGCCGATGCCTACTTCCGCTTCGTCGAGGAAGCGGATGCGCTGGGCGTCAGCGTGCCCGTCGTGCCGGGCATCATGCCCATCACCAGTTCCACGCAGCTCATGCGTTTCTCGGATGCCTGCGGGGCCGAGATCCCGCGCTGGATCCGGCTGCGCCTGCAGGCCTATGGCGACGACACGGCGTCGATCAAGGCCTTCGGCCTGGACGTGGTGACGGCGCTGTGCGAGCAGCTGCGCGCCGGCGGCGCGCCCGCGCTGCACTTCTACAGCATGAATCAGAGCGCGGCCACGCTGGAGATCTGCCAGCGCCTGGGGCTCTGAGGCCGTCTCCGGCTCAGCCGGCGCTGTCGAGCGTGTAGCCCGCGTTGCGGTCCTGGCCGAGCAGCGCAGCCAGCTGCGGCAGTGCCGGCTGCAGCGCTGCCTTGAGCGTGTGCGGCGGGTTGATGACGAACATGCCGCTGGCCGGCAGGCCGGGGCGTTTCTCCTGACCGGCCACGTCGCTGGTGATCTTGCTCGATTTCACCGTCAACGTTGCGTGCAGCCAGGGCTTGCCGGCTTTCGTCGCCAGGGTCTTGAGCTTGCGCGGCAGGTCGTGCGCCTCGGGCCGCGGGATGATCGGGTACCACACCGCATAGGTGCCGGTGGCAAAGCGCTTGAGCGCTTCGGCGACCAGGGCCACCACGCGAGCGTAGTCGCTCTTGATCTCGTAGCTCGGGTCGCACAGCAGCAGCGCACGGCGCGAGGGGGGCGGCAGGAACTTGCTCACACAGCCGAAACCGTCCTCGCGCAACACGGCAACCTGGCGGCCGGCCTCCAGCTGCGCGATGTTGGCGTCCAGCGTCCTGGCATCGGTCGGATGCAGCTCGAACAGCTTGAGCCGGTCGTGCTCGCGCAGCAGGCGCTGGATGATGAACGGGGAGCCGGGGTAGACGCGCCGGCTTCCCTTGTGGTTAAAGCCGGCCACCAGGTCGAGGTAGTCCTGCAGCGCCGGCGCCAGCGGTTGCGTGCCAACGGCGGCTTGCAGGCGGGCGATGCCTTCGGCCGCCTCGCCGCTGGTTTCTGCGAACTCGCTGTCGAGCCGGTACAGGCCGGCGCCAGCGTGGGTGTCGACCACGGTCAGCGCGGCCTCCTTTTGCGTGAGGTGGCGCAGCATGGCGATCAGCACGGTGTGCTTGAGCACATCGGCGTGGTTGCCGGCATGGAAGGCGTGGCGGTAGCTGAACATCGTAATAGATCGTTAATGGCGGGCTGGGGTGGCGCGGGAGTGCCTGTTTTCCATGCAAGAATCGCCGCTTATGGCCGACATTCTCGTTGATCCCGCCGCACCGGCTGCGCAGGAAGCTCCGCCGGCCGTGACGCATGTGGATGCCCTGCCTGCCGGAACCCGCCTGGCCGAGTTCGAAATTCAGGGGCTGCTGGGCGTGGGCGGCTTTGGACTGGTCTACCGCGCCTACGACCATTCCCTGCACCGGACCGTGGCCATCAAGGAGTACATGCCGGCCGCGCTGGCGGGACGGCTCCACGGCACCACCGTGTCCGTGCGATCGTCGGCCGACGAGGCCGGCTACCAGACAGGCCTGCAATCCTTCGTGGCCGAGGCCCGCCTGCTGGCGCAGTTCGACCATCCCTCGCTGGTCAAAGTCTACCGGTTCTGGGAGGCCAACAACACGGCCTACATGGTGATGCCGCTGTATCGCGGCGTCACCCTCAAGCAGGCGCGCAGCCAGATGTCGGCGCCGCCCCCGGAGGAGTGGCTGCGCACGGTGCTGTGGTCCATCCTGCAGGCGCTGCACGTGCTGCACCGGAGCGACACCCTGCACCGGGATGTCTCGCCCGACAACATCTTCCTGCAGGACGTGGGGCCGCCGGTGCTGCTGGACCTGGGGGCCTCGCGGCGTGCCATCCGGGACAAGTCGTACAAGATGACGGCGGTGCTCAAGGTCAACTTCGCCCCGATCGAGCAGTATGCGGAGGTCGAAGACCTCAAGCAGGGGCCCTGGACGGACCTGTACGCACTGGCGGCCGTGGTCTACACGATGCTGCGCAACGATCCGCCGCCGCCGGCGACGGTCCGCGTGGTGCGTGACAGCATGCCGGCCGTGCGCAGTGTCGTCGCGACGGTGAAGGAGCATTTCGGGCTCGACTACTCCGACCGGTTCGTGCGCACCATCGACCATGCGCTGGCCGTGCAGCCGGCCGACCGGCCGCAGAGCCTGGCGGCCTTCGTGACCGAGATGAAGCTCAAGGCGCCCCCCCGGCTCAGCAAGTTCGACTGGCGCGCCGAAGTCGGTGCCGCGTTGCGGGCCGAGGAGGAGGGCAACTCCCGTCAGTTCGAGGACACCCGGGCCCAGACCACGCCGCTGGCGACCCTCGGGCCCGAGCACCAGCCCAGGCCGCGGCCGGGGTGGCTGGGCGTGGCCAGGCGGCATGTGCTGGGCATGCGGGGGCTGGCCGTGGGGGCGGCTGGCCTCCTGGTTGCCGTGGTACTGGCCTGGGACTGGCTCACGGTTTCCCCGCTGGTTGCCGCGCCGGAGCCTGCCCCTACGCCGGCGTCCGTCGTGCTCCAGCCTTCGGGGGAGGATGGCCCGCTGGCGGAGCGCGCGCTCGCCGCCGGGCCGGGCGCGGATGCCCAGGCAGGCTCCACCCCGGCGATGGCCGCCGCGGACCCCCTGGTCCCCCAGACGGCCCCCCAAGCGGCCCCGCCTGCCCCGGTGCCTCCGGCACTTCCGGTCGAGCCGTCGAAAAAGCCGCCTGAAGCGCCGGTGCGCAAGCCAGCCCCGAAACCGGCACCCGCCCCTGCGCCGGCCCCGCTTCCGGAGCCGGTTGCCGCGGCGCCGGTCGCCAGGCCCGTGGAGAAGCCCGTCAACGTGCTGCCCAGGCCGCTGTGCCCGGACGCCAATTTCTTCACCCGCCCCATGTGCATCCATCTGGAGTGCCAGAAGGCCGAGAACGCCAACCGGCAGGTCTGCATCGAGAACCGCCGCATCTACCCGGACGGCGGTCGCGGTCCCGGTCCCTGAGCCCTTATGGGTTTTTTGGGGATTCTTTGTATAATGGCGGGCTTCGCAGCGCTTTTGTGGCCCCGCGGCGAAGACGTACACCCCACCTAAGAGATTCCCGGCAGAGGAACACCGACCGTGGAAAAGGGCCGCCCAAACCCTCTTTGAAGAGAAAACTCATGACCAAAACGATCAGCGCCAAACCCGCTGACGTGACGCACGAGTGGTTTGTGATTGACGCGACCGACAAGGTCCTCGGACGAGTAGCCAGCGAAGTTGCTCTCCGTTTGCGCGGCAAACACAAGGCCATTTACACGCCTCACGTCGATACCGGTGACTTCATTGTCATCATCAACGCCGCCAAGCTGCGCGTGACCGGTACCAAGGAACTCGACAAGGTTTACTACCGCCACTCCGGTTTCCCGGGCGGTATCTACGCCACCAACTTCCGTGACATGCAGGCCAAGCATCCCGGCCGCGCACTCGAGAAGGCCGTCAAGGGCATGCTGCCCAAGGGCCCGCTCGGCTACGCCATGATCAAGAAGCTCAAGGTGTACGGTGGTGCAGAGCACCCGCACACCGCCCAGCAACCCAAAGTGTTGGAAATCTAAGGAGCCTTGAGATGATTGGTGAATGGAACAATGGCACCGGCCGTCGCAAGTCCAGCGTCGCCCGCGTGTTTCTGAAAAAAGGCACCGGCAAGATCACGGTCAACGGCAAGGATATCCAGCAATATTTCGGCCGCGAGACCTCGATCATGATCGCCAAGCAGCCGCTCTTGCTGACCAACCATGCCGAGACCTTCGACGTGCAGGTCAACGTGCACGGCGGCGGTGAGTCCGGCCAGGCCGGCGCGACCCGCCACGGCATCACGCGCGCCCTGATCGACTACGACGCATCGCTCAAGCCCGTGCTGTCGCAAGCCGGCTTCGTGACCCGTGACGCCCGCGAGGTCGAGCGCAAGAAGGTCGGCCTGCACTCCGCTCGCCGCCGCAAGCAGTTCAGCAAGCGCTAAGCGCACGCAACAAAAGGTTGCAAATCCGCAGCCGCCAGAATGCAAGTTCTGGCGGCTGTTGTCATTCTGGCTGCTAGACTGCCTTCATCATGAGATTGCGTCTGCTCCTGCGCCGCCTGACGGTCAGCGCGCCCCGGATGTCCGTGCGCAGCGCCATGCCCTGGCCGCTGCGCTGGGTAGGGGCTGCCGTCGTGCTGGGCTTCTGTGCCGCCATCGGCCTGTGGGCTTTCGAGTTCGGCAAGGAGATCGCGGGCATTGATGACGGACGGATCGAATACCTGGCGCGGCTGGAGCGCGACGTGGCCCAGTTGCAGACGCAGCTCGACAGCATGAAGGAGGAGCGTGACAAGGCGCTGGCCATGGCCAATACCTCCACCACGCTCATGACGGCCGAGAAGGCCGCCCAGGAACATCTGAGCAATCTGAATCGCCAGCTCGAGGTCGACAACCAGCGCCTGCGCGACGACCTGGGCTTCTTCGAGAAACTCATCCCCACCGTGGGCTCGGAGCCGCTGGCCATCCGCGGCCTGCAGGCCGAGGTGCAGGAGGGGGGGCAGGTGAAGTGGCAGGTGCTGGTCATCCAGCCGCTGAAGAATGCGCCCGAATTCACAGGCCAGCTAGAGTTGAGCTTTACCGGGCTGCAGGCCGGCAGGCCTTGGATGGCCGGCTTGCCCGAGGGGCCGCAACCGATTAAGCTGCGCCAGTACGCCCGTGCCGAAGGCGTCTTCGAGCTGCCGCCGCAGACCCTGCTCAAGGGCGTCAGTGTCAAGGTCATGGACGGCAATGTGACCAAGGCCGTGCAGTCGATCAAGTTGTAGTCCACCTCATCGGGAAACCAGACATGTTCACCAAGAAGAAGCAGCCGGCCATCCGCAGCCTGATCGCAGACGGCAACCACATCGAAGGCCACATCCATTTCGCCGACGGGCTGCGCGTGGACGGTTCGGTGGTGGGCGATGTGCGGTCGAGCGACGAACGCAACAGCATCCTGGTCATCTCCGAAACCGCTTCGGTGACCGGTGAGGTGCACGCAGACCATGTCATCGTCAACGGCACGGTCAAGGGCCCGGTCTATGCCCGGCGCATGCTGGAACTGCAGCCCAAGGCGCGCATCGAGGGCGATGTCTACTACACCTCGCTGGAAATGCACCAGGGCGCCCTGATCTCGGGGCTGCTGCGCCCCACGCCCTCGCTGGCCGAGGAAAAGCCCACGCTGAAACTGGCGGCAAACAACTGACGCCTGAATTCCTGACTGAATTGTTGTACTATTCAGTCAGTTCAATCCCACGGAGCAAGCCATGAGTGCCGTTGCCGAATCCATCCAGACCGAAATGCCCGCGCCCATCCTCTTCACCGACAGCGCCGCCGCCAAGGTGGCCGAGCTGATCGCCGAAGAGGGCAACCCGGATCTCAAGCTGCGCGTTTTCGTGCAAGGCGGCGGCTGTTCGGGCTTCCAGTACGGCTTCACCTTTGACGAGGTGGCCAACGAGGACGACACCACCATGACCAAAAATGGCGTGTCGCTGCTGATCGACGCCATGAGCTACCAGTACCTGGTGGGGGCCGAGATCGACTACAAGGAAGATCTGCAGGGCGCGCAGTTCGTGATCAAGAATCCGAACGCCAGCACGACCTGCGGCTGCGGCTCCTCGTTCTCGGTCTGAAACCTGATCACCCGGCTCATGCCGGGTAGATCGCTCCCAGCACACGGGCGCCTCGGGCGCCCGTGACGCTTTCCACGCTGCCGGTTTCCCCGCGAACCGTGCGGCATGCCAGCCAAGCGAAGGCGGCGGCCTCGACCTGCAGTGGCGGCAGGCCCGCCTCCTGCGAACCCACGACGGCGCAGACCGGCAGCAGCGCCTGCAGACGCTGCATGACATGCGTGTTGAACGCGCCCCCGCCACAGACGATCAGACGCCGGCAGGCCGGCGCCTCGCGCATGAGGTCGCTGGCGCAGCTGCGGGCCGTCAGCTCCGCCAGCGTGGCCTGGACGTCGGCGGCTGCCACATCGGCAAAGCGGGCCAGCCGGGCCGCCAGCCAATCGGGATTGAACAGATCCCGTCCGCTGCTCTTGGGCGGCGGCAGGGTGAAATAGGGCTCGTTGAGCAGTTCCTGGAGCAGGTGCGGATGCACCCGGCCGCTGGCGGCCCAGCGACCGGCATCGTCAAAGGGCTGGCCGGTGTGCTGCAGGCACCAGGTATCGAGCAGGGCATTGGCCGGACCGCAGTCCCAGCCGCGCACCTGTCCATCCTGCAGGACCGAGAGGTTGGCGATGCCGCCGAGATTGAGGACGCAGACGGTCTGGCCTGGCTGTCCGAACAAGGCGGCGTGGAAGGCAGGTACCAGTGGTGCTCCCTGGCCGCCGGCGGCGACGTCGCGGCTGCGGAAATCCGCCACGACCGTGATGCCACTCAACTCGGCCAGCAACGCCGGATTGTTGAGCTGCAGGGTGTAGCCGGTGCCGTCGAACTCGCCCGGGCGATGACGCACGGTCTGGCCGTGGGAGCCGATGGCCACGACGTCGGACGGCTTCAGGCCCGTGGCTTGCAGCAGGGCCTGGACGACGGCGGCATAGTCGCGGACCAGAGCATTGGCGGCCAGCGCGGCACGGTGCAGCTCGTTGTCACCCGTGCTGTTGAGGGCCAGCAGCTCGCGGGCCAGTGCGGGCTCCAGGGGCCGGTGCACGTGTTGCAGCACCTGCAGCGGGGTGCGGGCCAGATCGACCAGCACGCCATCGACCCCGTCGAGCGAGGTCCCGGACATCAGGCCGATGTAGTACTCGGGCACGGCGGGGCTGCGCGGGCGCCCTAGCGTTCCTGCATCAGCAGGGGGGCAGCGGCGAGCTGCTGGCGGACTTCGGCGGCCAGACGGTCGAAGGCGGGGCGCGCCGAGGCTGCCACGGGGGTCGCGGTGCTCCTGCGGGCGATGGCCAGCGGGTTCTCATGGCGGCCGTTGATGCGGAACTCGTAGTGCAGGTGCGGCCCGGTGGCCCAGCCGGTGGCACCCACGGCGCCGATGCGCTGACCCTGCTCGACGCGCTGGCCCTGGCGCACGTCGATGCGGCTCAAGTGGGCGTACACCGTCACGTGCTCGTTGCGATGGCGTACGAACACCACCTTGCCGAAGCCGCCCTGCACGCCGGCGAACTGGACCACGCCGTCGCCGACGGTGCGCACCGGGGTGCCGGTGGGGGCGGCGTAGTCCACCCCGAGGTGCCGGCGCCAGGTCTTGTGGATGGGGTGGAAGCGCATCTTGAAGCCGCTGGTCACGCGGGAGAAGGCCAGCGGGGAAGCCAGGTAGGCGCGCCTGAGGCTCTGGCCTTCGAGCGTGTAGTAACCGCTGCGGGTCTTGCCATGGGTGGGCAGGCCGGCCTCGGTCGGAAGCGTCCCGCTGTCGCCGGGTTCCTGGAACCACATGGCCTGGAAGGCGCGGCCGGCATTGACGAACTCTGCGCTCAGCACGCGACCGGCACGCAGGGGCTCGCCATCGCCCTCGAGGACCTCGTAGACGACCGAGAAACGGTCGCCACGGCGCAGCTCGCGATGGAAATCGATGTCACCCGAGAAGATCTCTGCGATCTGGATCGCCACCGAGTCGGGCACCAGGGCCGCGTCGGTGGCGGCGAACAGGGAGGACTCGATGGTGCCGCTGGCGATGCGGGTGGAGGCAGCCAGTGGCGGATGCTCCAGCCGAGTCGCGTAGCCGTTGCCGGTCTGCTCGACGACCAGGCGGGTGAAGGTGCCGTCGTCCGTGTTGCTCCAGCGCGCCGTCAGGCGCACGAGGGTGTTGCGATCGCTGACTTCTGCCGTCAGGCTTCGGCCGGTGCGGCCCAGCAGCAAGCGGTTGGCGTGTGCATCGCGGCGCAGGTAGGCGGCCGCGGCCGGATCGGCGATGCCCAGGCGCTTGAGCAGCGTGTCCGCCGTGTCGGTCGCGCGGGTGACGTCAGATCGGTACAGGTTGAAGCGGTAGACATCGAGCGCCTGCGCCTGGCTGTCGAGTGGCAGCGGGCTCAGGGCCTCGGTGACCTCGCGTACCGGCAGGCGGGAGGCATCGGGAGCGAGCGTGACGACGGCAGCGGCAATGGCATAGGCGCCGCCGCTGAGCAGCAGGACGGGCAGGGCGACGCGCGGCAGGATGCTGGGGTGACGGTGCAGCAGCTGGCGCACTTGCGCAAGCGAGTCTTGAAGAGCGGAGAACAGAGCGTGTTTCAAAGATGCCGGCCGAATGTTCAGGGATCACACAACCTCGGGGCGTGCACGAACGGGCATCTTAGCGCGACTTAAAATCGGAGGCAAAGAATGGGTGGCAGTCTGGCGACCCATCGTCCTGATATTTGGAAAAAAACATCACCATGAGCGCCGTTCCCGTCCCCCATCCCGTCACCGACCGGGTCCGCGAGGCCCTGGCCATCAGCCGGCGGGGGTGCGAGGAGCTGATCCCCGAGGCCGACTGGGTGCAGAAGCTGGCACGTTCCGAGGCCACGGGCCAGCCGCTGCGCATCAAGCTGGGACTGGACCCGACGGCGCCCGACATCCACATCGGCCACACCGTGGTGCTCAACAAGATGCGCCAGCTGCAGGATCTGGGACATCAGGTGATCTTCCTGATCGGCGACTTCACCAGCCTGATCGGCGACCCCTCCGGCCGCAACAGCACCCGCCCGCCGCTCACGCCCGAGCAGATCAAGCTCAACGCCGAGACCTACTACAAGCAGGCCAGCCTGGTGCTGGACCCTGCGAAGACCGAGATCCGCTACAACAGCGAATGGTGCCTGCCGCTGGGCTCCATGGGCATGATCCAGCTCGCCGCCAAGTACACCGTGGCGCGCATGATGGAGCGCAACGACTTCCACGACCGCTTCAGGGCCGGCACCCCGATCTCGGTGCATGAATTCCTCTACCCGCTGATGCAGGGCTACGACTCGGTGGCTCTCAGGAGCGACCTGGAGCTCGGCGGAACCGACCAGAAGTTCAACCTGCTGATGGGCCGCCACCTGCAGGCCGAGTATGGGCAGGAGCCGCAGTGCATCCTGACCATGCCGCTGCTCGAGGGGCTGGACGGCGTCGAGAAGATGTCGAAGTCCAAGAACAACTACATCGGCATCACTGAGGACGCGAACACGATGTTTGCCAAGGTGCTGTCGATCAGCGACGATCTGATGTGGCGCTGGTACACGCTGCTGAGCTTCCGCAGCCTGGCCGAGATCGACGGGCTCAGGGCCGAGGTGGCGCAGGGGCGCAATCCCAAGGATGCCAAGGTGCTGCTGGCCAAGGAGATCACCGCGCGTTTCCACAGCGTGGCGGCGGCCGATTCGGCCGAGCAGGACTTCATCCACCGCAGCAAGGGCGGGATTCCGGACGAGATCGAGGAACAGACGATCCTGCTCGAAAGCGGTCCTCTGGGCATCGGCGCCCTGCTGAGGCAGTGTGGCCTTGCGGCCTCCAGCGGCGAGGGCAACCGCCTGATCGACGGTGGGGGGGTCCGCATCGATGGCGCGGTGGTGTCCGACAAGGGCCTCAAGCTGGGCGCCGGGATCTACGTGCTCCAGGTGGGCAAGCGCAAGTTCAAGAAGGTCACGTTGCGGACGACGCCGACCTGATCCGACCGCAGTTGTTGCGCTGCAACGTACACCGGTAGGCGTACTGTGCGGACCGTACTCCTAGTGCAAATACGGGGGAACGCGAAGCGACCGGGGTGGAATAATCACCGCTCTATCAAAATTGCGGGTTGGGCAGCATGGACGCACGGGCAATTTACAAGAAGTCGGACAAGGGGGCCGAGGCGATCGCGTCGCGCGCGCCTGGCGTCGCAGGCAAGCTGCGCACCCTGTTGATCCTGGTCGACGGGAAGAAGACCATGGAGGAGCTGATTCGCCTGGCCGAGGGGCTGGGGGAATCGGTGCAACTGCTGGAGCAGCTTGACGCCGATGGGCTGATCGAGTTGGTCTCCACCGGCACGCCGGGTGCCGTTGCGGCACCTCTGGGCACCGCGGGGGCCGAGGAGCTGAAAAAGCTCAAGGCCTTTGCCACCCGTCAGCTCGTCGAGCTGCTGGGCCCGATGTCCGACGAGCTGTGCATGAAGATCGAGGGGGTGCGGGACCTGCCGCAGTACATCGAGGTCATCAAGCGCGCCTACGGCGTCGTGCGTGAGGTACGCGGCGGCGCGGCAGCAGCCAAGTTCGGGCAGGACATCGAGTCCCAGCTGCCGGCCGCCTGACGGGCCAGCGCGCCGGGCGCTCAATCGCCGCCCAGCCAGGCGCGCACGCGCTGCGGATCCTGTACCGACAGGCGCCAGGTCGTCACGCTGTCCGGAAGGCTCAGACCGAGCTGGAGCAGGCGCTTGTCGCGCGCCACCAGGGCCTGCACCCGTTTCTGCCCACCGGCATAGAGCAGCAGATCGTCGAGCTTGTGCAGGCGCCACGCGCTGCGCCTGGCGCCCCGGCCGATCTCCACGCCCAGCCACTCGTCCCCGGCCGCAAACCCGGCCAGCTCGGCTGCGCCGCCGCGCAGCACCGTCTTGATCTGGATGCCCGCGCTTTCGTTCACGCGCAGCCCCAGGCGCTGGGCCAGCTGGGCCGGCTCGTCCGCAATGGCCACGCCATGGCGCTGCAGCAGTTCGCGCAGCGGCAGCTCGGCGGTACTGTGGACCCAGCGACGCAGCTCGCCAGCCCAGCTGCGGCCCGTGAGTTCCTGCAGCACTTCCAGCAGGTCGGCCTCGGCCATGGGGCCGCTTTTGCAGCGTTGCCACAGTGCGCGCATCACGTCGTCCAGCGAGTGGCGGCCCTCGGTACGCAGCGTCAGGTCCAGGCACAGGGCAACCAGCGCGCCCTTGCCGTAGTAGCTTACGGTGGCATTGGGCGTGTTCTCGTCCGGGCGGTAGTACTTGACCCAGGCGTCGAAGCTGGCCTGGGCGACCGTCTGTACGGCCCGCCCCGGCGTCTGCTGCAGCTGGTTGATGCTGCGGTTGAGCAGGCGCAGATAGCCGGCATCGTCGAGCAGGCCGGCGCGGCGCAGCAGCAGGTCGTCGTAATAGCTGGTGAAGCCCTCGAAGAACCAGAGCAGCGGCGTGTAGTTCTCGCGGCTGTAGTCGTAGCGCGCGAACTCCGCCGGGCGCAGGCGCTTGACGTTCCAGGTGTGGAAGTACTCGTGGCTGATGAGGCCCAGCAGCGTGGTGTAGCCCTCGCCCGGCTTGGCGTCTGCGCGCGGCAGGTCGCGGCGGGCGCAGATCAGGGCGGTGGAATTGCGATGCTCGAGGCCGCCGTAGCCGTCGTCGGTGGCGTTGAGCATGAAGACGTAGCTGCGCTGCGGCGGCCGCCCCGCGCGCCCGGTCGTCCTGCCGCCGGCATGCCAGAAGCGGATCTCGGTTTCGCAGATGCGGCGCACGTCGGCCAGCAGGCGCTCGCCGTCGAAGCTCGGCGGGGCACCGGCGACGACGAAGCGGTGGGGTACGCCGCCAGCCGTGAAGCTGCCGGTCCAGAAATCACCCAGCTCGCAGGGGCAGTCCGCCAGTTCGTCGTAGTCGGCCGCGCGATAGCGGCCGAAGCCGCGCCGGTTGACCTTGAGGGGAGGCAGGCCGGTGGCGACGGCCCAGGTCGCAGGGGCTGGGCCTGCCAGCAACTCGAGTTCGTGCGGGACATCCTCCAGGCCTTCGACGCGCAGACACAGGCTGGTGCCATTGAAGAAGCCTCGCGTGGCGTCCAGCCAGGCCGTGCGCACCGAGTTGTCGAAGGCATAGACCGCGTAGCTCAGCGTCAGGGGCTGCTCCGCCGCGCAATCGATGGCCCAGCTGCACTTGTCGAGCTGCTGCAGCGCCACGGCGCGGCCGCCCTGGCGGGCCGCCAGCTGCTGCAGGTTCTTCGAGAATTCGCGCACCAGGTAGCTGCCAGGAATCCAGACCGGCAGCGCCACGCGCTGCCCAGCTTGTGGCCGCGCGATGGTCAGCGTGACCTGGTACAGGTGGGCGTGCAGATCGGCGGGTTCGATCCGGTAGTGGACCGGAGGCCGGGCGGCCGGTGCGCGGGACGCAGAGGCGGAGCGGGCGCGCATGCGGGCTCAGGGAACCTGGGCCAGCAGCTTCTCGATCTGCGGCGTCGTGAGGGCGCTGGCAACGCGCGAGCCGTCGGCGAAGATCAGCGTCGGCGTGCCCGTGATCTTGTGCTTGCGGCCAAACTCCACGTTGCGGGCCAGGGCCGTGGTGTCGCAACTGGCGGCGGCGGGCACCTGATCCTGCAGCATCCAGTCCTGCCAGCTCTTGTTCCTGTCCTTGGCGCACCAGATGTTCTTCGATTTCTCTGCCGAGTCCTGGCTCAGGATGGGGTAGAGGAAGGTGTGGATGGTGACGTTGTCGATGCGTCCCAGATCACGCTCGAAGCGCTTGCAGTAGCTGCAGTTCGGGTCTGCGAACACCGCCAGCTTGCGCTTGCCGTTGCCGCGCACGACCGTGAAGGCGTCCTTCAGCGGCAGGCTGTCGAAGCTCACGGCGGTCAGCTGATCGATGCGCTCCTGGGTCAGGTTGCGACGCTGGCGCAGGTCGATCACGGTGCCATCGATCAGGTAGTTGCCCTCGGCGTCGGTGTAGTAGATCTCGGCATCGCGGATGCGGACTTCGTACAGACCCGGGACCGGGGTCTTGCTGATCTCGGTGATCTTGGGCAGCTGGGGCAGTCGCTGGGCCAGGTTCTTGCGGATCGTGGCCTCCTGCGCGACGGCCACCAGGGCCGCCAGGGCCAGGGAAGTGGCGAACAGGGTCTTGAGCAGGTTCTTCATCATTCCAAGGACTTTCAAAAATTCATGGCCCGGCGTGCCAGCCATTGCTTGAGCCAGCCGCTGTGCTCCACGCCACGCAGGCCCCAGTTGCGCAGTGCGCCCCAGGCTTCGCCTTCGCGCGCATACAGCAGCTGCAACCCGTCCATGCCCGCATCCAGCGCCAGCATGCCGGCCTTGCGGGCGCGTTCGTACTGGCGCAGCAGCTTCTCGTCGCCGACACCGCGCCAGTAGGGGCGCTCGCGCAGCACGCGCGCGAGCTCCGCCACGTCCGCCAGACCCAGGTTCAGGCCCTGGCCGGCCAGGGGATGCACGTTGTGCGCCGCATCGCCGGCCAGCACCCAGGCCCCGGCGACCGTACGCCCTGACCATCGGCTGGCCCGCGCCTTCTGCAGCGGCCAGGCGCGGCGCTCGCCCTGCAGCGCCAGCGAGCCCAGGGCGTGACCGCTGGCGGCCTCCAGCTCCTGGGAGAAAGTGGCCGGGCTGGTGGCCAGCAGGCGCGCGGCATGCTCAGGAGAGACAGACCACACCACGGCCACGGAGTTCCCCGATGCGCCGCCCATGGGCAGAAATGCCAGGATGTCGCCCCGGGCAAACCACTGCCGTGCCACTTGCCCATGGGGCCGCTCGCACGTGATGCGGGTTGCCAGTGCGTGCTGGGGATAGGGGGCGACTTCGAAGTCGACACCGAACTCGGCGCGGGTGCTGCTGGCACGGCCTTCGCAGACCACGGTCAGTGCGGCCGGGGCGGGGGCGTCGAGCCGTTCGATCTGGGGCTGGTAGCGCACCGCATCGGTCAGCTGCCTTTCGAGCGCCGGCACGTCGACGATCCAGGCCAGGGCCGGGCTGCCGAGTTCGGCCGCATCGAAATTCAGTTCGCTGCCGCGGTCGCCGTGGACCTGCATGCGGGTCACCGCCGTGGTCGCCGTGGCCTCGGGCCAGCAGCGCAGCGATTCCAGCAGTTCCTTCGAGGCACGGTTGAGGGCGTAGGCCCGCACGTCGGCCGTGCTGTCCGGCCGCGGCTGCGCCTCGACCAGGCCGACGCGCAGCCGCTCGCGCGCCAGCAACAGCGCCAGCGTGCGGCCGACGATGCCGCTGCCGCGTATGCATACATCCAGGGGGGAAGCCATCGGCTGCATTGTAGAAGGCAGGGCAAAATCGCGTCTGGCCCGAACCTTTCAGCAGCCCAAGGAATCTTCCCGTGAGTGAGCCCTCAGCCCCGCGCGGCGATGTGCAGGCGCGCATCGCCCAGTTGTTCATCTATCCCGTCAAGTCCTGTGCCGGCATCGCCTTGCAGGAAGCCGAACTGACGGAGACCGGCCTCGACCTCGATCGCGCCTGGATGGTGGTGGACGAGGACGGCGAGTTCGTGACCCAGCGCGAGGCCCCGCGCCTGGCCCTGGTGCGCCCCGAGCTGCGCCGCGGTGGCACCGAGCTGGCGCTGCGCGCACCCGGCATGCTGGCCCTGCACCTGCGCGTCGATGTGGTCGAGGATCCCGCGCGGGTGCGCGTCTGGGACGACGAGGTGCCGGCCTGGGACATGGGTGACGTGGCGGCCCAGTGGTTCACCGACTTCCTGGCCCTCAACGCCGCCGGTCTGCCGGCCGCCGGCGCACCGCGCTACCGGCTGGTGCGCTTCGATCCGGAGCACCGCCGCCTGTCCAGCCTCAAATGGACCGGCGGCGTCGAGGCGCCCAACCAGTTCAGCGACGGCTTCCCCCTGCTGGTGCTGGGGCAGGGCTCGCTGGACGGCTTGAATGCGCGCCTGCAGGCCGCGGGCGAGGCGCCGGTGGGCATCGAGCGTTTCCGGCCCAATCTGGTGCTCGAGGGACTGGACGCGCACGACGAGGACCGCGTGCAGAGCCTGCACATCGCGGCCGAACCGCAGGCGGTGGTGCTCAAGCCGGTCAAGCCCTGCCCGCGCTGCCCCATCCCGAACATCGATCCGGCCACGGCGCAGAGCAGCCCGGTGGTGGGCGATGCGCTTCAGGCCTACCGGCAGGATGCACGGCTGGACGGTGCCGTGACCTTCGGCATGAACGCCATCGCCCTGGCCGGCGTCGGATCGGTGCTGCGTGTCGGGCAGGCTGTCAGCGGGGATATCGCCTTCGGCTGAGGTCGTGGCCGCGCGTCCGGTGCCGGGCCCGCAGCGCGCATGGAGGCGGTCTGGGTGATACTTCCCGGTGTTTCGTTCATGGGGCAGTCCGCCGCCATGGCATGGGTTTGATCGCGTGAGGTTTTGAATGGATATCGCAGGTTTCGCAAAGCAGTACTGGCCCCTCATGGCCCTGGCGCTGTGGTTCGGCTACAAGTGGTGGAATGCGCGCAGGGTCATGGCCATGCTGCCGGCGCTCAGGAACAGCGGCGCGACCCTGGTCGATGTCCGGTCTGCCGCGGAATTCGCCAGCGGGAACGCGCCGGGGACGATCAACATTCCCCTGCAGGAGCTGGGAAGTCGACTGGGCGAGATCCCCAGGACGGCCCCGGTCGTGCTCTGCTGTGCCAGCGGGACCCGCAGCGGCATGGCAAAGATGATGCTCAGGAAGCATGGCTATCAGAAGGTCTTCAATATCGGGACATGGAGCAATCTCCTGCGCTGATGTCGTCCTCTTGAGGCAAGCCGGGGTTCGGAGGCGACCGGGCCGCGATGCGGCATGGATCGGGTGGTCAGTACAATCGGCAGCAGTTTCCCCAAGGCAAGACGAGGACAAAACGTCGCGGAATCTGGGCGTTTGCAGCCCGGATGCCTGACCCGTCAGGCCGTCCGCTGACTGCGCTTGTCCGGCACCTCCACCACGCCCGCATGGGGCTCGATGGTGAGGATGGGGTTGATTTCAAAGGAATTTTCATGTCTCTCAAGTGCGGCATCGTCGGCCTGCCCAACGTCGGCAAATCCACCCTGTTCAATGCCCTGACCAAGGCGGGCATCGCGGCGGAGAACTACCCCTTCTGCACCATCGAGCCCAATGTGGGCGTGGTGGAGGTGCCCGACCCGCGCCTGCAGCAGCTGGCCGAGATCGTGAAGCCCGAGCGCATCGTGCCGGCCATCGTGGAGTTCGTGGACATCGCCGGCCTGGTGGCTGGCGCGAGCACGGGTGAGGGCCTGGGCAACAAGTTCCTGGCGCACATCCGCGAGACCGACGCCATCGTCAACGTGGTGCGCTGTTTTGCCGACGACAACGTGATCCACGTGGCCGGCAAGGTGGACCCGATCTCGGACATCGAGGTGATCCAGACCGAGCTGTGCCTGGCCGATCTGGGCACGGTCGAGAAGGCCCTGCATCGTGTGACCAAGACGGCGCGCTCGGGCGACAAGGAATCGATCAAGCTGGTGGCCATCCTGGAGAAGTGCCAGGCCGCGCTCAACGAAGGCAAGCCGGTGCGCACGATCGAGTTCAGCAAGGAAGAGCTGCCCCTGCTCAAGCAGTTCTTCCTCATCACGGCCAAGCCGGCCATGTTCGTGGGCAACGTCAGCGAGGACGGCTTCGAGAACAACCCCTACCTCGACCGCCTGAAGGAATACGCCGCGACGCAGAATGCCCCGGTGGTGGCGATCTGCGCCAAGATGGAAGCCGAGATGGCCGAGATGAGCGACGAGGACCGCCAGATGTTCCTGGAAGAACTCGGGCAGAGCGAACCCGGCCTGAACCGCCTGATCCGCGCGGCCTACAAGCTGCTGGGCCTGCAGACCTACTTCACGGCCGGCGTCAAGGAAGTGCGCGCCTGGACCATCCATGTGGGCGACACCGGGCCGCAGGCTGCCGGCGTGATCCACACCGATTTCGAGAAGGGCTACATCCGCGCCCAGACCATCGCCTTCGAGGATTTCATCGCCTGCAAGGGCGAGCAGGGCGCGAAGGATGCCGGCAAGATGCGCGCCGAGGGCAAGGAGTACGTCGTCAAGGATGGCGACGTGATGAACTTCCTGTTCAGCGCCTGACGCCCGGCCTGCCGCTCAGAACGTGATCCCGCCCGGGAACAGCCACAGCAGCAGCACTGTCATCGTGATGTAGCGCGCGAGCTTGCCGATGGCCATGTAGACCACGCAGGGCCAGAAAGGCAGGCGCAGCCAGCCGGCGACTGCGCACAAGGGGTCTCCGATCAGGGGAAGCCAGCTCAGCAGGCAGGCGCTGGGGCCGATGCGCTCCAGCCAGTCCAGTGCCCGCAGGTGCGTGTCGGAATGGCGGTATTTGTCCACCAGCCGGTGCGAGCCGTAGCCCATGCCCCAGCTGACGGCGCCGCCCAGCGTGTTGCCCGCCGTGGCCACCAGGATGGCCGGCCAGAAGAGTTCCGGATTGAGCTTGAGCAAGCCGAACAGCGCCGGCTCCGAGCCCATGGGCAACAGCGTGGCTGACACGAAGGCAATCAGGAACAGGGTGACCAGCCCGTACTGCGGCAGAGCCAATAGTTCCAATCCATGCGCAATCCAGGACTCCATAGCGAACCAGTATATGCAGGTGGATGGCCTGGGTGGCATGCCATTTCAATTGCTGAAACTTTGTGCAGATAGAATACGCGGCCCGGCTGCTGCCTATCCAGGCGGCAGCGTCTTTTTTTGCGTCCCCCACACGTTCCAGCCGCATGCACATCGGTTCCTTCGAACTGCCGAACAACCTGTTCGTGGCCCCGATGGCGGGCGTGACGGACCGGCCCTTCCGCCGCCTGTGCAAGGCGCTCGGTGCGGGCTATGCGGTCAGCGAGATGGTGACCTCGCGCAAGGAGCTCTGGAACAGCCTCAAGACCTCGCGCCGAGCCAACCATGAGGGCGAGCCCGGCCCGATCGCGGTCCAGATTGCCGGGACCGATGCGCCCATGATGGCCGAGGCCGCCCGCTACAACATCGACCGCGGGGCGCAGATCATCGACATCAACATGGGTTGCCCTGCCAAGAAGGTCTGCAACAGGTGGGCGGGCTCGGCCCTGATGCAGGACGAGGCGCTGGCGCTGCAGATCGTCGAGGCCGTGGTCGCGGCGTGTGCGCCGCGCCATGTCCCCGTCACGCTCAAGATGCGCACCGGCTGGTGCCAGACGCACAAGAATGCCGTGGCGCTGGCGCGCGCGGCCGAGGGTGCCGGCGTGCAGATGGTCACCGTGCATGGCCGCACGCGCGAGCAGGGCTACGGTGGCAGGGCCGAATATGACACGATCGCCGCCGTCAAGGCGGCGCTGCGCATCCCCGTGGTTGCCAATGGCGACATCACCTCGCCCGAAAAGGCGCGTGCGGTGCTGCGCGCCACCGGTGCCGATGCGCTGATGATCGGGCGCGCCGCCCAGGGACGTCCCTGGATCTTCCGCGAGATTGCGCACTACCTGGCCACGGGCGCGCACCTCGCGCCGCCCCTGGTGGCGGAAGTCCAGCGCCTGCTGCTGGAGCACCTGCAGGAGCACTACGCACTCTATGGCGAGTACACCGGCGTGCGCAGTGCGCGCAAGCACATCGGCTGGTATGTCAGGGCGCTGCCGGGCGGCGAGACCTTCCGTGCGCACATGAACCTGCTGGAGGACAGCCGGGCCCAGCTGCGGGCCGTGGCGGATTTTTTTGACGAACTCGGCGTCCGCATGGACCGCATGCCCGCGGCCATGGGGGATGCCAGCGAAGACAGGGACGAAGAATCGATGGAGCTAGCCGCATGAGCAAGAAACAGATCGAAGAATGCGTGCGTACCAGCCTGGAAGGCTATTTCAAGGACCTGCGCGGCACCGAGCCCGACGGCATGTACGACATGCTGGTGCGCATCGTCGAGAAGCCCCTGCTGGAGGTGGTGATGCAGCAGGCTGAGCACAACCAGTCGCGCGCAGCACTCTGGCTGGGCCTGAACCGCAACACCCTGCGCAAGAAGCTGGTCGAACACAAACTCATCAAGTAAGCACGCCATGAACGCACTCATCTCCGTTTCCGACAAGACCGGCATCGTCGAATTCGCCCGGGCCCTGCACGCGCTGGGCATCCAGCTCATCTCCACCGGCGGCACCGCCAGGCTGCTGGCCGATGCCAAGCTGCCTGTCACCGAGGTGGCCGAAGTCACGGCCTTCCCTGAGATGCTCGACGGTCGCGTGAAGACCCTGCACCCCAAGGTGCACGGCGGCCTGCTGGCCCGGCGCGATGTGCCCGAGCACATGGCGGCACTCAAGGCGCATGACATTGCCACCATCGATCTGCTGGTGGTGAACCTCTATCCCTTCGAGGCCACGGTGGCCAAGCCCGGCTGCACGCTGGAGGACGCGATCGAGAACATCGACATCGGTGGCCCCGCCATGGTGCGCAGCGCGGCCAAGAACTGGAAGGACGTGGGGGTGTTGACCGATGCCTCGCAGTACCCGGCTGTCCTGGCCGAGCTCAAGGCGAACGGCAGGCTGTCCGACAAGCTGCGCTTCGCGTTGTCGGTGGCCGCCTTCAACCGCATCGCAGCCTACGATGCCGCCATCAGCAACTACCTGTCGGCCATCAACGAGGATGGCACACACGCACCCTTCTCGGCCCAGGCCAACAGCAATCTGGTCAAGCTGCAGGACCTGCGCTATGGCGAGAACCCGCACCAGCAGGCCGCTTTCTACCGCGACCTCCATCCTGCCCCGGGCTCGCTCGTCACGGCCAGGCAGCTGCAGGGCAAGGAACTGAGCTACAACAACATCGCCGACGGCGACGCCGCCTGGGAATGCGTGAAGAGCTTCGACGCGCCGGCCTGCGTCATCGTCAAGCATGCCAACCCCTGCGGCGTGGCTGTGGGCAAGGATGCGCTGGAGTCCTACAGCAAGGCCTTCCAGACGGACCCGACCTCGGCCTTCGGCGGTATCATCGCCTTCAACCGCACGGTTGATGGCGCCGCTGCCCAGGCCGTGAGCAAGCAGTTCGTCGAGGTGCTCATGGCCCCGGGCTACACGGCGGAGGCGCTGGCCGTGTTCAAGGCCAAGGCCAATGTGCGCGTGCTCGAGATCTCGCTCGACGGTGTCAAGCGCGACGGAAAGACGGCCTGGGAGCGGGGCCAGAACTCGCACGATGTCAAGCGCGTCGGCTCCGGCCTGCTGATCCAGACCGCCGACAACCACGAGCTGCAGCGCAGCGACCTGAAGGTCGTGACGAAGAAGGCGCCGACTCCGCAGCAGCTCGAAGACCTGCTGTTTGCCTGGAAGGTCGCCAAGTTCGTCAAGAGCAATGCCATCGTCTTCTGCAAGGACGGCATGACCATGGGCGTGGGGGCTGGCCAGATGAGCCGCCTCGACTCGGCGCGCATCGCCAGCATCAAGGCCCAGCACGCCAGTCTGTCGCTGCAGGATACGGTCGTCGCCAGCGATGCCTTCTTCCCCTTCCGCGACGGCCTGGACGTGGTGGTCGATGCCGGCGCGACCTGCGTGATCCAGCCCGGTGGTTCCATGCGTGATCAGGAGGTCATCGATGCGGCCGACGAGCGCGGCGTGGCCATGGTGTTCTCGGGCGTGCGGCATTTCCGCCATTGAGGCGATAGAACACCCCCCCATGAAAAAAGCGGCCAGTGGCCGCTTTTTTCATGGGGCGCCGCGAGACAGACCTACTTCGCCAGCAGTCTGAACACCTCGCGCGCAGCAGCCACGGTCGTGGCGATGTCTTCCTCGCTGTGGGCGGCGCTGACGAAGCCGGCTTCGTAAAGCGCCGGGGCGATGTAGACGCCGCGATCGAGCAGGCCGTGGAACAGGGTGTTGAAACGGGCGCTGTCGGTCTTCATGACCGTGGCGTAGTTCTGCGGCAGCTCGGGCATCAGGAAGAAGCCGAACATGCCGCCTTCGCAGTCGCTGCTGAAGGACACGCCTTCGGCAGCGGCCGCTGACGTGAGGCCGTCGACCAGCGAGCGGGTCTTGCGCGAGAGGCTGTCGAAGAAGCCGGGCTTGCTGATCTCGCGCAGGGTTGCCAGACCGCAGGCCGTGGCCACCGGATTGCCCGAGAGCGTGCCGGCCTGGTAGACCGGCCCCAGCGGCGCCATCTGTTCCATGACGGCGCGTGGCCCGCCGAAGGCCGCCAGCGGCATGCCGCCGCCGATGACCTTGCCCAGCACCGTCAGGTCGGGCGTGAAGCCAGGAATGGCCCGGGCGTACACGCTCTGGGCGCTGCCCAGGGCCACGCGGAAGCCCGTCATGACCTCGTCGAATACCAGCAGGGCCCCGTGCTGGCTGCACAGCTCGCGACAGCGCTGCATGAAGGGCACCGAGGCGCGCACGAAGTTCATGTTGCCGGCGATGGGCTCGATCATCAGGCAGGCCACGTCCTTGCCGTGCAGGGCGAAGGCCTCCTCGAGCTGCTGTACGTTGTTGTACTCGAGCACCAGGGTGTGCTGCACCACCTCGGCCGGCACGCCGGCGCTGGTGGGGTTGCCGAAGGTGGCCAGGCCCGAGCCGGCCTTGACCAGCAGGGCGTCGGCGTGGCCGTGGTAGCAGCCCTCGAACTTGATGATCTTGCTGCGCCCGGTGGCCCCGCGCGCCAGCCGGATGGCGCTCATGCCGGCCTCGGTGCCGGAGCTGACCAGGCGCACCATCTCCATGGACGGCACGAACTTCAGGATCTCCTCGGCCAGTTCGATCTCGCGTTCGGTCGGCGCGCCGAAGGAGAAGCCCTCTGTGACGGCCTGCTGCACCGCCTCCACCACGGCCGGATGGCCGTGGCCCAGGATCATCGGCCCCCAGGAGCCGATGTAGTCGATGTAACGCTGGTCGTTGGCGTCCCAGAAATAGGCGCCTTGTGCGCGCCGCACGAAGCGCGGCGTGCCGCCGACGGCGCGGAAGGCACGCACGGGCGAATTCACGCCGCCAGGGATGACGCGCTTGGCGCGTTCGAACAGGATGTCGTTTCTATCAGTGCTGGGTGTCATGGGGAGGCAGTTCCATCTGGGAAGCCGGCCCCTGAGGGTCGTCTTCTGCGGTTTCTGTGTCGGTGGTGTCGGCCTGGGCCCAGAACAGGCGGTCCGGGATCACGTGGCCCATCCCGGGGCGAAAGCCGCCGTCCAGGCTGTGGTCGAGGAAGCCCAGGGCTTCGAGGCTGGCTTCGCTGAGGTCGCAGCCACCGGCGATCAGCGCGCTCAGGGTGGCTGAGAGGGTGTCGCCGGCGCCGGAGAAGACGGCCTCGAAACGCTCGAACTTCTCGCTGGCCAGCACGGTCTGCGGCGAGGCCAGCACGTTGTCGATAAACTGCTCGGGCGCGGGGATGCCGGTGACCAGGGTATAGGCAACGCCATGCTCGCCGGCAGCGCGCGCGATGTCGCGCGCGCTCGGGCTGCGGTCCGATTCCCAGTCCGGCAACAGCCAGCGCCACAGGGTGCTGTGGTTTCCGACCAACACTGTCGTCTGTGGCAGAACCAGCTCCTGGAAGGCGTCAAGATAGAGGTCGATCTGCACCTCGCTCCACCAGGACAGGTTGGGCATGTAGGCGACAAGCGGGATGTCCGGATAGTCGGAAGCGATCTCGGCAATCGTGCTCAGGGTCTCGGGCGTGCCGGCAAAACCGACCTTGATGGACTGCACCGTCACGTCCTCGAGCAGGGTGCGCGCCTGCTCGGCCACCACGTCCTCGTCGAAAGCGAAATGCTCGAAGATTTCGGCGGTGTCCCTCGCGTAGGTGCCGGTCACGACCGGCAGGGCATGTGCTCCTGCGCAGGCGATCGCGCTCACGTCGGCCGAGAGGCCGCCGGCGCCGCTGGGATCGTTCGCATTGAAGACCAGCACGCAGGGAGGCTGGCTTGCTTCGGGTGCGGATTCCGCGGGGGGTGGGGTTTGCATGGGCTGGCCTGTGAGTGTCATCAGGCAGAATAACGCTGGTCTTTGCGCAGAAGCCGTCGGAGTGCAGCTGCCGCTTTGTACAATGTTGCATTCTATTCGAAGGTCTCGTAAGCTGTGAGTGACAAAAAAACTTGGATGTGTCTGATTTGTGGCTGGATCTATGACGAGGCGGCTGGCGATCCAGAGCACGGCATAGCCCCGGGGACCGTATGGGCCGACGTGCCCATGAACTGGACCTGTCCTGAGTGCGGTGCGCGCAAGGAAGATTTCGAAATGGTCCAGATCTGAAGACTGCAGGAAGATGGTGCCTGTCGTCCGCAAAGTCTGGCCCTCAATCAGGAGTAGCGTTCAGTGAGTACGCAAGAGTCGCCCCTCAAGGTCCTGGTGATCGACGACAGCAACACCATCCGCCGTAGCGCCGAGATCTTTCTCAAGCAGGGTGGTCATGATGTGATGCTGGCCGAAGACGGCTTCGACGCCTTGGCCAAGGTCAATGATTACCAGCCCCACCTGATCTTCTGTGACATCCTGATGCCGCGCCTTGATGGGTACCAGACCTGCGCCATCATCAAGCGCAATGCCAAGTTCACGTCGGTGCCCGTCGTCATGCTGTCCTCCAAGGACGGCGTGTTCGACAAGGCGCGCGGGCGCATGGTCGGCGCCCAGGACTACCTCACCAAGCCCTTTACCAAAGACCAGTTGTTGCAGGCCGTGCAGCAGTTTGGCATAGTCTCGCAAGGAGTGAATTGATGCCCATACGCAAAGTTTTGATCGTCGACGATTCCAAGACGGAATTGATGTTTCTGACGGATTTGCTCCAGAAGAACGGCTTTGCCGTGAAGACCGCCGAGGATGCGGATGATGCATTTCGCCGCCTTGCCGAAGAGAAACCGGACCTGATCCTCATGGACGTGGTGATGCCGGGGCAGAACGGCTTCCAGTTGACGCGGGCCATCAATCGCACACCTGAGTACGCCGACGTTCCGATCATCATCTGCACCAGCAAGAACCTCGAGACCGATCGTGTCTGGGGCATGCGCCAGGGTGCGCGCGACTACGTCACCAAGCCGGTGGACGCAGACGAGCTGCTGGGCAAGATCAAGGCGCTGGGCTGACACGCGTCCCATGGCCAATCGCGAAGCTCTCAGGGACCTGCAGGCACGACTCGCTAGCCGATTGCAAGCGGCCAAGGCCGAAGGTCTCTCCATCTCGTGGCTGGCCGTGCGCGCGGGAGGTGCCGACTACCTGCTGCCGCTGGCCCAGTCCGGGGAGATTTTCCCGCTGCCCGCCGTGCAGCCGGTGCCGTACTCGCAGTCGTGGTTCCTGGGGGTTGTCAACCTGCGTGGGGGGCTCTTTGGGGTGGTCGACCTGGCGGCTTTCATCGGTGGCGTTGCCCCGGCGCGCACCGAGCAGTACTGGGCCGAGGCCAGTGTGGTGACGCTGAATTCCGCCCTGGAGATCAACAGTGCCCTGCTGGTCGATGCGCTGGCCGGCTTGCGCCATGTGGGGGCATTTTCCGGCTCCGAACCGCCGCCCGAGGGGGCGCCGCCCTATTTCGGGAACCGGTATGTGGATGCCGATGGCAGCCGCTGGCAGGAGATCAACCTCCAGCAGCTGTCCCAGATGTCCGAATTTCTGAGCATCAGTGCCTAAGTCAAATCCTAAGGTTGCATCATGTCCGTCCTCGATAAACTGACCCATCTGTTTGCCAAAAAGACAGCGGATTCCGAGCAGAGTGCAGGTCTGAGCCTGGCGATGCCCGACGATCTGTCTTCCCTGAATGCCACTCGCACTGGCGGCGTGGGGGCTGCCGGACCCGATGTCCAGCCCGAATCGCTGGATCAGGATGACATGGTCAGCGTTCCGCTGCTGGGTCGCCGTCGGGTGGGTGAGCAGCAGCGACTGCTGATGTGGTTGCTGGGTCTGTCGCTGGTAGTCCTGGGAGCCGTGGCTTTCGTGGCGCTGACCGCCGCCGATCGCGTGGCACAGCAGCTCAATGCCACCGGCCAGTCCCTGATGCAGTCGCAGCGCCTGGCCAAGTCGGTGTCTCAGGCGCTGGTGGGCGTGCCGCAGTCATTTGCCGAGGTGCGCGAGAGTTCGGGTTATCTGGTGCGTACCCTGCGCGGCCTTCAGATCGGCGACTTCGACCTGCGGCTGGAGCCCCTGGACGCCGAACTGCAGCCCGAACTCGAGAAGGTCCTGCCGCTGATGGAGCGGGCCGAGAAGAGCGCGGCCGCCATTCTGGGCCAGGAGAAGATCCTGACCCAGGTGGGCACTGCCCTGCGTACCATCAACCGCCAGTCATCCGACCTGCTGGAGATCGCCGAGACGGTTTCCTCGCTCAAGCTGCAGCAGAACGCCAGCGCGGCCGAGATCTCGGCCGCCGGTCAGCTCGTGATGCTGACCCAGCGCATCGGCAAGTCATCGAACGAGTTCCTGACCTCCGAGGGCGTGAGCCCGGAGGCGGTCTTCCTGCTTGGCAAGGACCTCAATACCTTCAAGGAAATCGCCCAGGGCCTGCTCGATGGCAGCCCTGACCTGCGCCTCAATGCCTCCAAGGACGCACAGACGCGCGAGCAGATCGAGGCGCTGATCAAGCTGTACGAGCAGACGCGGGCGCAGGCCGGTGCGATTCTGGGCAACCTGCAGGGCCTGGTGTCGGCACGCAGTGCCCAGATCACCATCATCACGGATAGCGAGCCGATGCGTCGCGACCTCGAGTCGCTGCAGGCCCAGCTGGCGGCCCGCACCGGTCTGGGCACGGGGTCGCTGCTGGCCCTGGTGATTGCGGCCCTCTTTGCGCTGCTGTGCGCTGCCGGCCTGGCCCGTGTGCAGCTGCTCGACAGCCGCAAGCGCCAGGTGCTGGCCGAGGCCCAGCGGCTGGAGGCCGAGCGACAGGAGCAGGAGGCCAAGCGCGTGAATGACGCCAACCAGGCCGCCATTCTGCGACTGATGAACGAACTGCAGACGGTGGCCGAAGGCGACCTGACCCAGGAAGCCACCGTGACCGAGGACATCACGGGCGCCATCGCCGACTCGGTGAACTACACGGTGGAGGAGCTGCGGTTGCTGGTGGGCAACGTGCAGAACACGGCGACCCAGGTGGCCCAGACCACCGCCGAGGTGGACCAGACCTCCACGGAACTGCTGGCAGCCTCCAACGAGCAACTGCACGAGATCCGCGAAACCGGTCGTTCGGTGCTGGACATGTCCTCCCGCATCAACCAGGTGTCGGTTCAGGCCCAGGAGTCGGCCACGGTGGCGCGGCAGTCGCTGCAGGCCGCTGAATCCGGTCTCAAGGCCGTGCAGGACGCCATCGGCGGCATGAACTCGATCCGTGACCAGATCCAGGAAACTTCCAAGCGGATCAAGCGACTGGGTGAGTCCTCGCAGGAGATCGGCGAGATCACCGAGCTGATTTCCGACATTACCGAGCAGACCAACGTGCTGGCTCTGAACGCGGCCATCCAGGCAGCTTCCGCTGGCGAGGCCGGTCGTGGCTTCTCGGTGGTGGCGGAAGAGGTGCAGCGGCTGGCCGAACGCTCCGCAGACGCCACGCGCCAGATCTCGGCGCTGGTGAAGGCGATTCAGACCGACACGCAGGATGCAGTGGCCGCCATGGAGCGCTCCACCCAGGGTGTGGTCGAGGGGGCCCGCCTGTCGGACAATGCCGGTACCGCACTGGCCGAGATCGACAGCGTGTCGCGCCGCCTGGCCGAGCTGATCGAGCAGATTTCGACGGCCGCCTCGAAGGAGGCCAGCCTGGCCACCGTGGTGGCCGACAACATCCAGCACATCTTCGCCGTGACCGAGCAGACCGGTGAAGGCACCCGTGCGACGGCAGCCCAGGTGCGCGAACTCTCGCGGATGGCTGAAGAGCTGCGACAGTCGGTGTCGCGATTCAAGATTTCCTGATACGGCAGGCTGACCACCGTCATCTGCAGGAGCACCCAGATCCATGCAAGCCCAAGCAGCCGGTAGCGGCGACAACGAACAGGCGGTGAACGACCTGGGCCCGCTGGCCTGGGTGCTGGAGGAGCTGCGCAAGTCGCTGGACGGTGCGACCAAGGCGATCCGCCGGTTTGTCCGTGATGCCGAACTGGCCCGCGGCTCCGATCTCGAATCCCTCGACGCCAGCCAGCTGCGCATTGCGCGTCAGCAGCTGCACCAGGCCGTGGGTGCCCTGGAGATGGTGGGGCTTGGCGAGCCGGCCAAGGTGCTGCGTGCCATGGAGGCCCTGGCGCAGAAGTTCGTCCAGCGCCCCGAGTTCTGCAGTGAGGATGCCGCCGCCAAGGTCGAGCGTGCCAGTTTCGCCCTGGTGGAGTATCTGGAGGGTGTGCTGCGCGGCAAGTCCGCTTCGGCCGTGGCCCTTTTCCCGCAATACCGCGATGTGCTGGAGCTCGTCGGTGAGGAGCGGATCCATCCGGCAGAACTGTGGGCGCACGAATGGCGCTGGATCGACGTGCCGCCGGCCGAGCCGGCGGCGCCCCAGGCCTACGATCCTTCCGTGCGCGCGCAGCTCGATGCTGGTGTGCTCAAGATGGTCAAGACCGGGAGTGTCTCGTCGGCCAAAAGCCTGCGTGACATCAGCCTGGGGCTGGCGGCTGCCCAGCAGAAGCTGGAGCCGCGCGTGTTCTGGACGATCTGCGCGGCCTATTTCGAGGCTATGGCGCTCAAGCTGTGCCCCAGTGATCTTTATGCCAAGCGCGCGGCTTCCCGCGTGCTGATGCAGTACACCACGCTGGCGCGCGGCAAGGACGACGTCTCCGATCGCCTGGCGCATGACTTGCTGTTCTTCTGTGCACAGGCCGTGCCGCCCAGTCCCGAGGCGGCGCCTGTGCTGGCGGCCGTCCGGCAAGCCTACGGACTGACGTCCTCGCGTCCGGTCGATTACGACACCGTGCAGTTTGGCCGCTTCGACCCGGCGCTGCTGGTGCAGGCGCGCAAACGCATAGGCACGGCCACTGAGACCTGGTCGGCCCTGTCCGGCGGCGACATCAATCGCCTCAAGGTCGTGTCCGAGCAGTTCGGCCAGGTCAGCGAGTCCCTGCTCAAGCTGCACCCGGAAAACGCCGAGTTGTCGCGCGCTCTGCTCAAGGCGGTCGATCTGACGGTCCGCTCCGCGGAGCCGCCCAGCACGCCGGTCGCCATGGAGGTGGCCACTGCCATCCTGTACCTCGATGCAGCCTACGAGGACATGGACCCCACCGAGTCGAACATGGCCGAGCGCAGCCAGCGCCTGGCGCGCCGGCTCGACCATGTCATTGCCGGGGGGCAGCCCGAGGCACTCGAGCCCTGGATGGAGGAGCTGTACCGGCGCGTCAGTGACCGCCAGACCATGGGCAGCGTGGTCGAGGAACTGCGTACCAGCCTGACCGAGATCGAGAAATCGCTCGACACGTTCTTCCGCAATCCGCAGGACAAGGTGCCGCTGCACGATGTGCCGAACCAGCTCGCGCAGATGCGCGGCGTGTTCTCCGTGCTGGGGCTGGACCAGGCCTCGCATGCCACCGTGCGCATGCGCGACACAGTTGAAAAATTCCTGGTCGACAACATCGACGAAGCCACCGCCCGTTCCGGCGTGTTCGAGAAGTTCGGTAACAGCCTGGGAGCGCTGGGTTTCCTCATCGACATGCTGAGCTACCAGCGGGCCCTGGCCAAGAAGCTGTTCGTCTACGACGAGGAGCTGGGCGAGTTCAAGCCCCTGATGGGGCGTGACCGCGACACCGCCGCCGTGGCGCCACCCGCGCCCGTTGCTGCGCCGCCCGCTCCGGTGCCGCAGGCCGTTGCCCCTGCGCCAGTACCTGCCAAGCCTGTCTCCGAGCCGGCTCCGATGGCCGATGATGATGGCGCCGAACTGCGCGACATCTTTCTTGACGAGGCGCGCGAAGTGGTGCGCAATGGCCTGGATGCCATTGCTGCCCTGCAGGGCGACCCGGCTGACCTGGGGCAGCAGACCACTCTGAGACGAGCCTTCCATACGCTCAAGGGCAGTTCCCGCATGGTGGGCTTCACGGAGTTCGGTGAGGCGGCCTGGGCCATGGAGCAGATGATGAACAGCTGGCTGGCCGAGCAGAAGCCGGCCCCGGCGGAGTTGCTCCAGCTGGCAGGTGATGCCATGCAGGGCTTCGGGCGCTGGGTGGAGGACATCTCCGGCGGGGCCGATGACCGCTGGAGCGCTGCGGCGTTCCGCCAGTCGGCCGATGCCATGCGACTGGACAGTCGTTTCGAGCCGCTGGTCCTGCCCGGAGCAACGTCCACGCCGGCCGCTGCCGCGGCGCCGGCCCCGGCACCCCAGGTGTCTCCGGAGCCCGTGTTCGAGCTTCCCGATCTGGCGCCCCCGCCGACGCTGGACTTCGCCGCCACGCAGATGTTCGATTTCGAACTCCAGCCAGCTGCGGCGTCGACGGCTGCGGTGCCTGCGACTGCCGCGCGCGACCCCCTCGGCGATGTCGGCGACATCGATTTCAGTAGCCTGGCCAGCGTGACATCGTCCGTCCCGGCGGGCGAACCACCGGCTGTGCAAGGCGGGCCCGAGCAGGGCTTTGAATGGGAACTCCCGATCGAGCCCGTGTCGACCGCGCCGGCCGCACTTGAGCTGCCCGGGCTGGAGCTGCCTGAACTGCAGCCCAACTGGTCCGACACCGTGACCGGTGGTGTCCAGGAACTCCCCGGCTCCCCCGATACCACTCCCGCTGGCCTGGAAGCCTTCGAATTCGACCTTCAGCCCCAGGATTCGGCGCCGACGATGCTGGCGCCGCCGATGGAAACAGCGGAAGAGCAGGTCAAGGTGATCGGCTCCCTGCGCATCGGCATCCCGCTCTACAACGTCTACCTCAACGAGGCCGACGAATGGTCGCGCCGGCTGGTCACCGAACTCAACGAATGGGCTCTGGAGCTTCACCAGCCCATTCCCGAGAGCAGCATCGCCCTGGCGCATTCGCTGGGGGGCAGTTCGTCCACCGTGGGCTTCCGCGGGCTGTCCGAGATCGCCCGTGCGCTCGAGCATGCCATGCAGCACGTGCATCTGCACGGGCAGGGACAGGCAGAACATGCGCGCGTGTTTGTGGCGGCAGCCGACAACATCCGCCACCTGCTGCACCAGTTTGCGGCCGGCTTCCTGAAGGATCCCGAACCGGAACTGCTGCAGGCACTGGCGGTCATCCACAGTTCGGAATTCGCTCCGATCGATGCCCTCGAGCCCGAGTACGGGGATGAAGCGGTCGAGGCGCCCGCGGACATCGACCTCGGCGACCTGAACTTCGATTTTTCCAGTCCCGAGCCCGTCGCGACACCGGCTCCCGTACCGCCACAGGCCGCTGTCGTCCCGCCCGAGCCGGAGCCCTTGCGGGGGGGGGCGGTGCAGACACGGGTCCAGGGCGCGGCCCAGATCGTGGCGGACGATACGGATGAGGACATCGACGCCGTCGATGCCATCGACCCGGACCTGTTCCCCATTTTTGACGAAGAAGCCGCCGAACTGATGCCCCAGCTGGGCGCTGCGCTGCGCCAGTGGGCCGAGCGGCCCGACCATGCGGGTGCGCGGCTGGACGTGCTGCGCGTGCTGCACACGCTCAAGGGCAGTGCCCGTCTGGCCGGCGCGATGCGGCTGGGTGAGATGGCGCACCGCATGGAGTCGGTGGTCGAACAGATGGGCACCGAATTCATCCAGGCGGCACAGATCGAGCCTCTGCTCACGCGCTTCGACCGCCTGCAGGATGGGCTCGACGAGTTGCGCCAGGGCCCGGCCGAAGAGGCGCCCGTGATGTCCCCGCCGGTGGCGGCCGCACCCGTGTCCGCCACGGTGCCTGCCGCTGCTCCGCAGGCTCCCCCGGCCATGACACGTCCGGCCGTGCAGCCCGCCAGGTCCACGGCAGCGGTCGCGGCACCGGTGGCGACGGCGCGGTCGACCTCGGGTCAGTCGGTGCGCGTGCGCTCGCAGCTGCTCGACCGCCTGGTCAACCAGGCCGGCGAGGTCATGATCACGCGCAGCCGGCTCGACGCCCGGCTGGGCCAGCTCAATGGCTCGCTCAATGAACTCACGGCCAACCTCGACCGTCTGCGCAACCACCTGCGCGACGTCGAGATGCAGGCCGAGTCGCAGATGCAGTCGCGCCTGGCGCAGACCAAGGACACCGCCCAGGGCTTCGACCCGCTCGAGTTCGACCGCTTCACGCGCGTGCAGGAGCTCACCCGCATGATGGCCGAGTCGGTCAACGACGTCGCCACCGTGCAGCGCAACCTGCAGCAGACCATCAGCGGCACCGAGGACGACCTGATCGCCCAGGGCCGCCAGGCCCGCGAACTGCAGCGTGACCTGCTGCGCACGCGCATGATGGAGTTCGAAGGCATCTCCGAGCGCCTGTATGGCGTGGTGCGCCAGGCCTCCAAGGACGCGGGCAAGCAGGTCAAGCTCGACATCACCGGCGGCACGCTGGAAATCGACCGTGGCGTGCTCGATCGCATGGCCCCGGCCTTCGAGCACATGCTGCGCAACTCGGTGGCGCACGGCATCGAGACACCCCAGCAGCGTCTGGCGGCCGGCAAGCCGGCGACCGGCACCATCACCATCAGCCTGCACCAGGAAGGCAACGACGTCTCGGTAACGTTCAGTGACGACGGTGCCGGCCTGAACCTGGCGCGCATCCGCGAAAAGGCGCAGGCCAACGGCCTGGTAGCGCCGGGGCAGGCGCTCAGCGATGACGACGCGGCCAACATGATCTTCATGCCCGGCTTCTCCACCGCTGCCAGCGTGACCGAACTGGCGGGACGCGGCATCGGCATGGACGTGGTGCGCTCGGAGGTGCAGGCCCTGGGCGGGCGCATCGAGACCAGCACGCAGCCCGGTGCCGGCACGAGCTTCAAGCTGGTGCTGCCGCTGACCACCGCCGTGACGCAGGTGATCATGCTGCGCATGGGGGAGCTGACCATCGGCGTGCCGGCCAACCTCGTCGAGATCGTGCGCCGCCTCAACAGCAGCGAGCTGGAGGCCGCCTACCAGAATGGTCGCATCGATTACGGCGACGAGCAGGTGCCCTTCTTCTGGTCCGGCGCGCTGTTGCAGGCGTCGGCGCGCAGCCATGAGCATGCCGGCAAGACCCAGCCCGTGGTGGTGCTGCGCAGTGCGGGCCAGCGCCTTGCCATCCACGTCGACGAGGTGCTGGGCAACCAGGAAGTCGTGGTGAAGAACCTCGGCCCCCAGCTGTCGCGCCTGCCCGGCCTGGCCGGCATGTCGGTGCTGGCCTCCGGCGCCGTGGTGCTGATCTACAACCCGGTGGCCCTGGCCACCGTCTACGGCGACAAGGCCTACGAACTGCAACTCGCGGCCGCCCGGTCGGCTCCCGATGAAGCCGTCCGGGCGAGCGCGGCAAGCCAGGCGGCTGCGGGCGTGGCCGACGTTCCCCTGGTGCTGGTGGTGGACGACTCGATCACCGTGCGCCGGGTCACGCAGCGTCTGCTGCGCCGCGAAGGCTATCGTGTGGCGCTGGCGGCCGATGGCCTGCAGGCGCTGGAGCAGCTGGCGCTGGAGCGACCGGCCGTGGTCTTGTCGGACATCGAGATGCCGCGCATGGACGGCTTCGACCTTGCCCGCAACATCCGTGCCGACGAGAAGCTGCGCGATCTGCCCATCATCATGATCACCTCGCGCATCGCCGAGAAGCATCGCGAGCATGCACGCGAGCTCGGCGTCGACCACTACCTGGGCAAGCCCTATTCGGAAGACGAGCTGCTGGCCCTGGTGCGCCAGTACTGCACCCAGTCGCAGCCCGCCTGACCGCAGCCCTGCAGGCGCAGCCTGCAGGGCTCAGGTTCCTTCTCCCGCCCCTGCCTGCCGCACGACCGCGTAGCGTTCCAGCGTGCGCGCGCGTGCCGCATCGTGTGCCACCACGGGACGGGGATAGTTGTCGCCCAGGGCAACGCCTGCCGCTGCCAGCGCCAGCGGTTTGGCCAACCAGGGGGCGTGGATGTCGGCCTCGCCAAGCTGGGCCAGCTGTGGCAGGTAGCGCCGGATGAAGCGGCCCTGCGGGTCGAACTTCCTGCTCTGGCTCACGGGGTTGAAGACGCGAAACCACGGCTGGGCGTCGCAGCCGCTGGAGGCCACCCACTGCCAGCCGCCGTTGTTCGCGGCGAGGTCGAAGTCGATCAGCTTTTCCGCGAAATAGCGCTCGCCCCAGCGCCAGTCGATGCCCAGGTCCTTGACCAGGAAGCTGCCCGCGACCATGCGCAGGCGGTTGTGCATGTAGCCGGTCTGGTTGAGCTGCGCCATGGCGGCATCGACCAGCGGGTAGCCGGTGCGGCCTTCGCACCAGGCGGCAAACAGTGCGTCGGCGTGCGGGCCTTGCTCCCACTGGATGGCGTCGTAGGCGGGACGGAAGGCGTGGCCGTCCACGTGGGGGAAGTTGGCCAGGATCTGGAAATAGAACTCGCGCCAGACCAGCTCGCCCAGCCAGACGGCAGCGCCACGGCTGCCCTGGGCGCTGCGCTGCAGCGCGGTGGCCACCAGCTTGCGGATCGAGACGGTGCCAAAGCGCAGGTGCACGCTGAGATAGCTCGGGCCCTTGATGGCCGGGAAGTCGCGGGCCTCGTGGTACTGGTCCATGCGCCCGAAAAAGTCCTCGAACAGCCTGCGGGCGCCGCTGGAGCCGGTGGCGACGCGCTGCGCGGCCAGGTCGAGCGGCTCGAAACCGAGCTCGGGCAGCCCGGGGGGCGGGCCGTCCAGTCCCGCCCGGCGCGGGGCCAGGGCAGCCCCCAGTGGCGCGGAGTCGCGGATCTCGAGGGGATGGGTCTGGATCCGGGCCAGCCAGGCCCGCTGGTAGGGCGTGAAGACGGTGTAGGGCGTGCCGCCCTTGGTGAGGACCTCGCGGCCCTCGAACACCACGTGGTCCTTGCAGGTGTGCAGGACGATCCCCAGACGCGCCAGCTCGCCGCGCACGCGCAGGTCACGCGCGATGGCCCGGGGCTCGTAGTCGTGCGCCGCGTACACGGCCTGGGCCTGCAGCTGCGCTGCCAGGGCAGGGATCTCGGTACTGGGCACGCCATCGCGCACGATCAGGCCGGCACCGGGGTGGGCCGCCAGTGCGCGCAGATCCGCATCCAGCTCCAGCAGGGTCGCGTGGATGAAGGCCACGCGGCGGTCGGCGCGGGGCAGGGGGTCGAGGATCTCGCGGTCGAAGACGAAGACGCAATGCACCTGGCGGCATTGCTGCAGTGCGAGGTGCAGGGCCGGGTGGTCGTCGACGCGCAGGTCGCGCCGGAACCAGACCAGGCCGCAGGGGTAAGGTTTGTCCATGAAGGCCGCTAAAATTGAACCATGGCCAATGATTCTGCACCGATCAACCTGACGAATCATTTCCTCATCGCCATGCCCGGGCTGGCCGACGAGGCATTCGCCAAGAGTGTGGTCTACCTGTGCGAGCACAGCGAGCGCGGGGCCCTCGGCCTGGTGATCAACAAGCCCAGCGACATCAAGCTCCAGAACCTGTTCGACAAGGTCGAGCTGCCGCTGGGGCGCGCCGACCTGCGGGATGCGCCTGTGTTCCAGGGCGGCCCCGTGCAGACCGAGCGCGGCTTCGTGCTCCACGATGCGCTGCAGGAAGACACCGGCGAGAAGCTCGAGCCTGTCTACGCCTCCACCATGCAGATCCCCGGCGGCCTGGAGATGACCACCTCGCGCGACGTACTCGAGGCCCTGTCCACCGGTGCCGGCCCCAGCCGCGTGCTGGTCACGCTGGGTTACTCGGCCTGGGGGCAGGGGCAGCTCGAGTCGGAGATCGGGGAGAACAGCTGGCTCACGGTGAGTGCCGACAAGGCGGTCATCTTTGAGACCCCGGTGGCGCAGCGCTACGACAAGGCGCTTGCCCTGCTCGGCCTGCAGGCCTGGATGCTGTCGCCCGAGGCGGGGCATGCATGAGCACCGCCGCGGTTCCCGTCTGTGTTCCTGCCGAGCTGCAAACCTTTCTGGCATTCGACTACGGGCTCAAGCGCACCGGCGTGGCCACGGGCAACCGGATGCTGCGCACGGCCACGCCGCAGGCCACCGTCCAGGCCGAGGGCGATGCCCGCTTTGCGAAGATCGCCGAACGCATCCGCGAATGGCAGCCCGACGCGCTGGTCGTCGGGGTGCCCTGCCATCCCGATGGCGCACCGCATGAGAATACCGCACGGGCGCAGAAGTTCGCCCGCCAGCTGCGCGGGCGTTTTGGCCTGCCGGTGTACGAGGTGGACGAGCGCTACAGCACGACCGAGGCGCTGGCCGATGGCGCGCGCGACGCCGATGCCGCGGCAGCCTGCATCATCCTGGAACAGTTTTTGAGGAACCTGGCATGAGTAGCACCCCCCTGACCCTGGATGCCGAGGCGCTGTACCGCGAACTGCTGCGCGGCGTACGCGGGCTGTGCACCGGCGAGACGCGCCTGGTCGGCGTGACCTCGGGCGGGGCCTGGCTGGCCGAGCGCCTGCAGCGGGACCTTCAGCTTGCGGGCGAGCACGGCACCCTTTCCTCCGCCATGCACCGCGACGACTTCGCCCGGCGGGGCCTGGCGGCCGGCGGCCAGACCGTGCTGCCCTTCGACGTCAACGAAGCCGACATCCTGGTGCTCGACGACGTGCTTTACACCGGTCGCACCATCCGTGCCGTCATCAACGAACTCTTCGACTACGGCCGCCCCGCCAGCATCCGGCTGGCCGTGCTGGTGGACCGCGGTGGCCGCGAGCTGCCCATCCAGGCCGACTTCGCCGCCGCCCGCGTGGCGCTGCCGCCCAACCAGCTGCTGGAGCTCGCGCGCGACGCGGACGACCGATTCAGCTTCCGCGTGGAAGCCGCCTGATCCAGAAGGCCCAGACCATGCTGCACAAACGCAATCCCCAACTCAACAAGAACGGCGAGCTCATCCACCTGCTGTCCACCGAAGGGCTGCCGCGGGACATCCTGACGCACATCCTCGACACCGCGGCCAGCTTCGTGAGCGTCAGTGACCGCGAAGTCAAGAAGGTGCCGCTGCTGCGCGGCAAGAGCGTGTTCAACCTGTTCTTCGAGAACTCCACGCGCACCCGCACCACCTTCGAGATCGCCGCCACGCGCCTCTCCGCCGACGTCATCAACCTCGACATCGCGCGCTCCTCGGCCTCCAAGGGCGAGAGCCTGCTCGACACCATTGCGAATCTGAGCGCCATGGCGGCCGACCTCTTCGTCGTGCGGCACAGCGAATCGGGTGCGCCGTACCTGATCGCCCAGCACGTGGCGCCGCACGTGCACGTGATCAACGCCGGCGACGGCCGCCACGCGCACCCCACGCAGGGCCTGCTGGACATGTACACGATCCGGCACTACAAGAAGGATTTCGCCAACCTCACAGTGGCCATCGTCGGCGACGTGCTGCACTCGCGCGTGGCGCGCTCCGACATCCACGCGCTCACCACCCTGGGCTGTGCCGAGGTGCGCGTGGTCGGGCCCAAGACCCTGGTGCCGGCGACCATGGCGCCCATGGGCGTGCGCGTGTGCCACACGCTGGAGGAGGGCATCCGCGGCGCCGACGTCATCATCATGCTGCGCCTGCAGAACGAACGCATGAGCGGCGCCTTGCTGCCGTCGAGCCAGGAGTACTTCAAGAGCTTCGGCCTCACCCCCGAGCGGCTGCAGCTGGCCAAGAGCGATGTCATCGTGATGCACCCCGGCCCGATCAACCGCGGCGTCGAGATCGACTCCGCCGTGGCCGACGGCCGCCAGAGCGTGATCCTGCCGCAGGTGACCTTCGGCATCGCCGTGCGCATGGCGGTGATGAGCATCGTCGCCGGCAACGAAGCTTGAGCGAGGCTAAGCAACTATGAAACTATTGATCAAGGGCGGCCGTGTCATCGATCCGGCCAGCAACCAGGACGAGATCGCCGACGTGGCCATCGCCGCCGGCCGCATCATCGCCATCGGGCGCATGCCGGCCGACTTCGCCCCCAGCCGCACCATCGATGCGGGCGGCTGCATCGTCGCCCCCGGCCTGATCGACCTGGCCGTGCGGCTGCGCGAGCCGGGCCACGAGCACGAGGGCATGCTCGAATCCGAGATGGCCGCGGCTGTGGCCGGCGGCGTGACCAGCCTGGCCTGCCCGCCCGACACCGACCCCGTGCTCGACGAGCCCGGCCTGGTGGAGATGCTCAAGTTCCGCGCCGAGAAGCTGCACCAGGCGCGGGTCTTTCCCATCGGGGCGCTCACGCGCGGGCTGCAGGGCGAGGTGCTCACCGAAATGGTCGAGCTCACCGAGTCGGGTTGCGTGGCCTTCGGGCAGGCCGACGTGCCGCTGGTCAACACCCAGGTGCTGCAGCGTGCCATGCAGTACGCCAGCACCTTCGGCTACACGGTCTGGCTGCGGCCCAACGACCACTACCTCGGCCAGGGCGTGGCCGCCAGCGGCGCACTGGCCACGCGCATGGGCCTGTCGGGCGTGCCCGTGGCCGCCGAGACCATCGCCCTGCACACCCTGTTCGAACTCATGCGGGCCACGGGCGCGCGGGTGCACCTGTGCCGCCTCAGCAGCGCGGCCGGCGTGGCCCTGGTCCGCCAGGCCAAGGATGCAGGCCTGCCGGTGACTTGCGATGTGAGCATCAACTCCCTGCACCTGACCGACGTGGACATCGGCTATTTCGACAGCCGCATGCGACTTCATCCGCCGCTGCGCCAGCAGGCGGACCGCGACGCCCTGCGCGAGGCCCTGGCCGACGGCACCATCGACGCGCTGGTTTCCGACCACACGCCGGTGGACGAGGATGCCAAGATGCTGCCGTTTGCCGAGGCCGAACCCGGCGCCACGGGGGTGGAGCTGCTGCTGAGTCTGGCGCTCAAGTGGAGCCAGGAAAGCGGCCTGGGGCTGACGCGCGCCCTGGCCGTGCTCACCAGCGAGCCGGCCCGCGTGCTGGGCCGCGCCCTGGGCACGCTGCAGGCCAGTGCCGGCCAGCTGGTGGTCGGTGGCGTGGCCGACGTCTGCGTGTTCGATCCGCAGTCCGAATGGACGGTGCAGGCCGAGGCCCTGCGCAGCCAGGGCAAGCACACGCCCTTCAGCGGCTATGCGCTGCCCGGGCGGGTGCGTTGCACCATCGCCGGAGGGCAGCTTGCCTTCCAGCAAGACTGAGCGCGGGCGCGGCAGCGCCCTGCGCGGTGCCTGGCGGCTGCTGCGTGCGCTGGGGCACATCCTCGCCGGCCTGCTGACCATCCTGCTGCGCTTTCCGCGCCTGGGCCCCGAGCAGCGCCAGCTGCGCGTGCAGGTCTGGTCGCGCGGCTTGCTGGCCCGCCTGGGCATCCACCTCGAGGTGCAGGGCGACGCCACGCTGCCCGGCCCGCTGCTGATTGTGGCCAACCACATCTCCTGGCTGGACATCACGGCGCTGCATGCGGCGCGGTTCTGCCGCTTCGTCTCCAAGGCCGACGTGCGGCGCTGGCCGCTGATCGGCACGCTGGCCGCCGGCGTCGGCACGCTGTTCATCGAGCGTGCCTCGCGCCGCGACGCCATGCGCGTGGTGCACCACATGGCCGCCAGCCTGCGTGCCGGCGAGGTGCTGGCGGTGTTCCCCGAAGGCACCACCAGCGAGGGGGGCGACCCGCTACCCTTCCACGCCAACCTGCTGCAGGCGGCCATCGCGGCCGAGGCGCCGGTGCAGCCGGTCGCGCTGCAGTTCATCGACCGGCGCAGCGGACAGCCGAGCCCGGCACCCTGCTATGTCGGTGACGACACCCTGCTGGGCTCGGTCTGGCGCACGGTGTGCGCACCGCCGATCACGGCGCGCATCGTCTTCGGCACGCCGCAGGCCGCGCAGGGGCGCGAACGCCGCCGCTGGGCCGAGGAACTGCGGGCCGAGGTGATCAGGCTGCGCGAACCGGCACGCCGCTGAGCGCAGTCGGCGCGCAGTCGCTGCCTTGCTGGGCGCAGGGCATCTGGCACAGCTCGGTGCCGCGCAGCGCGCAGGCGCGGTTGAAGGTCACCACATGGTCCACCTCGGGCCGGATGCCGATCCACTCGCCGATCTTGTGGTCGTGGTGGCTGGGCACATGTGCCAGCACGGTCTGGCCGCCGGCCAGGCGCAGGGTGTAGAGGAATTCGGAGCCGCGGAAGGCCTTGCGGATGATCTCGGCCTTCACCGGCGCGTCGTCGTCGTGCACGATGTCGTCGGCCCGCAGCAGCACGTCGCACTCGCCGCCGGCAAAGGCGCATGGCAGGGGGCACTCGGCCACGTCGGTGAGCTCGCCCAGCGGGGTCTGCACCACGATCTGCCGGTCCACTTCGCGGATGGTGGCGGGGGCGAACACGCCGTGGCCGATGAAGTCGGCCACGAAGCGCGTGGCGGGGCGGTGGTACAGCGTGTAGGCATCGTCCCACTGGTGCAGCCGGCCTTCGTGCATGACGCCGATGGTGTCGCCGATGGCAAAGGCCTCGAGCTGGTCGTGGGTGACGAAGAGGGCCGTGGCCTGCGCGGCCTTGAGGATGTTGCGCACCTCGTGTGCCAGCCGCTCGCGCAGCTCGACGTCGAGGTTGGAAAACGGTTCGTCGAGCAGCAGCAGCTGCGGCCGTGGCGCCAGCGCACGCGCCAGCGCCACGCGCTGCTGCTGGCCACCGGAGAGCTCGTGCGGCAGGCGCGCCTCGCTGCCCTCCAGGCCGACCAGTGCCAGCACCTCGCGTACGCGTGCCTCGCGCTCGGCCCGCGGCAGCTGCGCGATGCCGAAGCCCACGTTGCGGCCCACGTCGAGGTGCGGGAAGAGCGCGTAGTCCTGGAACACCATGCCGATGCGGCGCTGCTCCGGCGGGAGCTGGGTGCGGGCGCTGCTGACGACGCGGCCCGAGAGGCGGATCTCGCCGCCGCTGACCGGCTCCAGGCCGGCGACGGCGCGCAGCAGCGTGGTCTTGCCGCAGCCCGAGGGGCCGATCAGCACCCCGATGTCACCGGCGCGCAGGCCCAGCGAAACATCGTGCACGGCCGGCTGCGCCGCACCGGCGTAGCGGACCTGGAGTTGGGCGACCTCGAGAAACATGGTGTCTTATTGTAGATGCTTACAATTCTCATTACGCTGACTCCGTCTTCCACCTGTCGTTCATGCCCTTGCGCCGGCTCCGCCATCTGTTTCTGCTGCTGCTCACGGCCGGCCTGATGCTGCCGGTGCTGGCCCTGCTCGGCGCCTGGCTGCCCTGGGGGGCACCGGGGGCGCAGACCCCCCAGCTCCTGGGCGAGATGGCGCGTACCGTGCTGCCCGATTACGTGGCCACCACCTTCTGGCTCTGCCTGGGTGTGGCCGCGGGCGTCATCGTCGTGGGCCTGTCCACGGCCGCGGCCGTCACGCTGTTCGAGTTTCCCGGACGGCGCTTCTTCGAATGGGCCCTGCTGCTGCCGCTGGCCATGCCGGCTTACGTGGTGGCCTACGCCTACACCGACTTCCTGCAGTTCAGCGGTCCGCTGCAGACCTGGGTGCGGGCGCTCACCGGCCTCGAAGGACGCGTCTTCCCCGAGATCCGCAACACCGCCGGTGCGGCCTGGGTGATGACGTTTGCGCTCTACCCCTATGTCTACCTGCTGGCGCGCACGGCCCTGTCCGAGCGCGCCACCCATCTCATGGAGGCCGCCCGCCTGCTGGGCGCGCCGCTGTCGCGCCGCATCCGGGAGGTGGCACTGCCGCTGGCGCGCCCGGCCGTGGCCGCGGGTGTGGCGCTGGCACTGATGGAGACGCTGGCCGACTACGGCGTGGCCAGCTACTTCGGGATCCAGACCTTCACGGCCGGCATCTACAAGGCCTGGCTGGCCATGGACAACCGCATCGCCGCCGCGCAGCTGGCCACCCTGCTGCTGGCGCTGGTGGCCCTGCTGCTGTGGCTGGAGCACCGTTCGCAGCGGCGCCTGCGCTTCGTCAGCGCGCGCCTGGGGCGCCAGGCGGGCAGCGAGGCGCGTCCGGTGCCGCTGCGCGGCGGCCGCCGGCTCGCGGCCTGGGTGGTCTGCGGCCTGCCGCTGCTGATGGGCTTCGTCGCGCCCGTGCTGTTCATGTTCCGCCCGCTGGTGGCCGACTGGTCGGTGCTGCCCTGGGACCGCTTCGTCATGTGGTCCTGGAACAGCGTGCGCCTGGGCGTGCTCGCTGCCGTGCTGGCCGTGGCGCTGGCCCTGCTGCTGGCGTTCAGCCTGCGCCGGGTGCCGGACCTGCTCACCCGCGCCGTGGTCTGGCTCGCCGGCCTGGGCTATGCCGTGCCGGGCGCGGTGGTGGTCGTGGGTCTGCTGCTGCCGGTGGGCTGGGTCCAGGCCGCCTGGCCCGACGCCAGCCTGGCCTACTGGGTCACGGCCACCTCGCTGGGGCTGGTCTGGGCCTATCTGGTGCGCTTCGTCGCCGTGGCCCTGCAGTCGGTCCAGAGCGGCTATGCGCGCATCCCGTCCAGCCTGGACGACACGGCGCGCATGCTGGGCAGCGGCGACTACGGCCTGCTGCGGCGCGTGCACTGGCCGTTGCTGCGGCGTTCTGCCGTGGCCGCCACGCTGCTGGTCTTCGTCGACGTCATGAAGGAGCTGCCGGCCACCCTGGTGCTGCGACCCTTCGACAGCGACACCCTGGCCGTGGTGGCCTACCAGCTCGCCCGCGACGAACGCCTGGGCGAGGCCGCGCTGCCCTCGCTGGCGCTGGTGCTGGTGGGCCTGATCCCGGTGCTGTTGCTCAGCCGCACCCTGCGGGCGCGCTCGGGGTGATATGTCTTATAGACATGGATAGAATGCGCAAATACTTATATTATTCGGGGACATGACTGATATGACTTCCAAGCGTTCCATCCAGGCCAGTCCTGGCAGCGTGACCGAGCCCGACCAGGTGTTCGAGCTGGCGGCCGAGGTGTTTCGCGTCATGTCGGCCCCCATGCGCCTGAAGATCATCAGCCATCTCTGCGATGGCGAGCGCAACGTGAGCTACCTGCTCAGCAAGATCGATACCACCCAGCCCAACATGTCGCAGCACCTGACCACGCTGTACCAGGCCGGCGTGCTGGGCAAGCGCCGCGATGGCGTGCAGATCTACTACCGCATCATCGACGACCGCGTGGCCGCACTGTGCCGCGCGGTGTGCACGCAGATCGCCATGGATGCCGACTTTGAGCCGACGACGGAATCGGCCATCCAGCCGGCGGCCTGAGCGGGCCGGCGAGCCCGGCGGGCAGAAAGAAAAACGGGGCCAATGGCCCCGTTTTTCTTGGCAGTCGCGGTGCTCAGGGCTTCAGGTAGGCAAAGCCTTCCTGGGACTGCAGGCGCGCGACTTCGGCGACGCCCGAGGGCACGATCTTGGTTTCCATCAGCAGCCGGCCCGGATCGATCTTGTTCGCCGTCAGCGTGTTGTTGCAGACACGGAACTCGATGCCCTTGCTGGCCAGGTCGCTGACCGTGCCGCTGAACTCGCGCCCCTGGCTGTCCTTGGCGTCCTGCAGCAGGAAGTTGATGCCCTTGCCGTGGGTGACCACGACGATCTTGGCCTTGGGGTCGGCGTTCATGTGGTTGCGGATGTTGTTCAGAATGGCCGGTACCGTGTCGACGTCGGTGTTGATGTGATACGCGGCCTTGACCTGTTGGGTGGCCTGTGCATGGGCGGTGGTTCCAAGTGTGGACATGGCGGCGAGTGCGAACGCCAGGATGGCGAGGAATTTGTGCATGATCATCTCCTGAAGTTATAGGCCCAAGAAGAAGGGCCGGCATGAGCCGGCCCTCACGGAAGGGCCACCCGGGCCCGTCCCATCAGGCTCAGAGCAGTGTATCAGCCCAGATGTTCTGCGCCCAGTTCCAGGCGTAGATGCCCTCGAGCTCGTTGGGGGCGCTGGACACCCCGCCTGAGCCCGGCACGGTCTTGTAGGTCTTCTCGGCCGCCACGTACTGGTGCACCGAGGCCACGTGCACGACCAGCTTGTCGTTGACGAAGCTGTAGCAGGTATTGGTCAGCAGCGGCTGGGGGTTGACCGCCATGCCCGAGAGCTGGGCCACCACGGCCGCGGCCACCACCTTGCCGTGCGAGTTGGCCATGTGGCCGGACTTGGGCATCAGCGGCGCGGCCAGCACCGAGTCGCCAATCACGTGCACGTCCTTGGCGGCGGTGGACTCGAAGGTCAGGTAGTCGACCGCGCACCAGCGGTCGTTGGCATTGGCCAGGCCGGACTGCATGGCGATGCTGCCGGCGCTCATATTGGGCAGCACGTTGAGCACGTCGGCCTTGACGTCGTCGGCGGTCTCGAACTTGATGGTCTTGCTCTTGGCGTCGACGGCGACGGCCTTGTGGTTGCCGCGGAACTCGAGCATGCCGGCGTAGTTGTCGGCCCAGAACTTCTTGAACAGCGGGCCCTTGGAGGTGACGTCGGGGTTGGCGTCGAGGATCAGCACCTTGGACTTCGGTTTCGCCTTCTTGAAGTAGCTGGCCACCTGGCTGGCCCGCTCGTAGGGGCCGGGCGGGCAGCGGTAGGGCGCCAGCGGCACGGCGATCGCGTAGGTGCCGCCGTCGGGCATGGCCTCGAGCTGGCGACGCAGCGCCACGGTCTCGGCGCCGGCCTTCCAGGCCTGCAGGATCTGGCCCGAGGCGCTGGCGGCCTGCAGGCCTTCCACGCTGTTCCACATCATGTCCACGCCGGGCGAGACGATGAGCTTGTCGTAGCCGATGCTGGCGCCGCCGGCCAGCGTGACGGTCTTCTTCGCGGTGTCGATGCGGGTGACCATGTCGCGCACATGCGTCACGCCGTGCTTGCCCTTGAGGTTGTCGTAGGGTGTGGTGATGTCGCCCATGGTCTTGGAGCCGCCGATCACCAGATTGGAGATCGGGCAGGAGATGAAGCCCGGGTTGGGCTCGACCAGCACCACGTCAATCTGGTAGTTGGAGAGCATGCGCACATACTTGGCCGCGGTGCCGCCGCCATAGCCGCCGCCGATGACCACCACCTTGGCCCTGGACGGGATGGTGCCGGTGCTGGCACAGCCGACCAGACCGCTCAGGGTACCCAGGGCCAGCGAGGCCTGCACAAAACTGCGTCGTTTCATCATGGTGCTCTCCTGCTCAGCGCTTGAGGGTGGCGAAATAGGTCGCCACCGAGTTGATCTGCTCGTCCGTGAGACCCTTGGTCAGCTGGTGCATCACCGTGGCCGGGCGGCTGCCGTTCTTGAAGTTGGTGAGCTGCGTGATCATGTACTCGCGCGGCATGCCGGCCAGCGAGGGGATGGCCGATCCGTCGGTGGTGCGGCCCTCGGTGCCGTGGCAGTTCGCGCAGGTGGCGGCCAGGGCACGCTGGTGCAGCAGTGCGGCGTTGGGGGCCTGGGCCAGCGCGCTGCCGGCGGCGGCCGCGCCGAGCAGCAGCATGGCGAATCGGATGCTGAGTCGCATGGAGAGTCTCCTTCTGTTGATGTACTGAAAAACCCGTCGGTCGAGAGGAATCTAGACAAGTCCTGTCCGCTTGTCCCGGGTATTAACCCGCAGTGTCCGCAGGGTTGCTTTCACGGGGCTTGCATGTTCGCAGGCGTGCCCACGACCTGCTGTGCCGGCAGCGGCGCCTCGGCCTGGCTGTCCATCAGCCGGTCGGTGATGCCGGCACCCACCCACATGCCCACCAGGGCCAGCCAGGCGGTGAGTGCAAAGATGGCGCCTCCCGTCATGCCTGCGCCGACGGCACAGCCGCCTGCGAGCATGGAGCCGAAGCCCATGAGGATGGCGCCCACGATGTAGCGGCGCATGCTGTAGCCATCCTTGAAGCCTTCGAGCTTGAATTCGCGCCCCAGCATCGCACCGAGGAAGGAGCCCGCGAAGACGCCGGGCAGCATGCCGAACTCGAAGCCGATCGGGGGCGTGGGCGTGGCCAGCACGCGCATCAGCCACTCGGCCGAGGGACCGCTGAAGGTCAGGCCCTGGATCTGGATTGCGCCGAAGCTGTTGGACGAGATGAGGTAGGTGTACCACCAGGCCGCAGCCACCATCAGGCCGGTGCCGATGCCGCCCACCCATTTCCACAGGCCCCAGCCGCTGCGCACCGAAAAATACAGCGCGGCGGCCATCCAGACCAGGCCAAAGACCAGGCCGCCCCAGTGGCCCAGCCCGGTGATGGCGAGCAGGTCGCGGCTCGGGCCACCCTCGACGGTCCACCAGCTGCTGATGGTCTGGCGCAGCGGGGCCAGCGAGCCGCCCAGCGCGGCCTGCGCCGTGACGGCGAAGATCAGGCCCGAGAGCAGCGCGCGCAGGTTGCCGTTGGCCGAGAGCACCAGCAGCCGGCTGGCGCAGCCGCGCGTCATGATCATGCCGATGCCGAACAGCAGGCCGCCGATGAGCGCGCCCGAGAGGCTGCCGCGCGCGGCGATCTGGCGGGCCGTGCCCACGTCCAGGTCGCCCAGCAGGATCAGGGCCTGCACCGCCACCACCGCGCTCGCGAATGCCAGCAGCCAGACCGAGAGCTTGTCGCCGAACTTGCGGTGCCAGAATTCGATGACGGCCGCGCGCAGGCAGAACTTCGAACGCTGGGCGAAAAATCCGAACAGCGCACCGATCAGCATACCGCCGGCGGCCAGGACCAGACCTTCACCGTGTTCCTCGAGCAGGGTTGCGAGATTCATGGAAGCACCAGATAATTCAGTTTTTGCTTATATGAATATTAAGCGGCCGCATCCGGGCCGGACTTGATCTGACTCAAGGATCGGTGACGACGGGCTGCCGGCAGGATACCGCCGATGACCTCACGCATGCTCAGATTTTTCTTGACCCGCCGGCTGGCCGGCGCCGCCCTGGCCCTGCTGGCGCTTGGCAGCCAGGCTGCAGAACCCCCGGCCATGGTGCCGCAGAAAGTGTCGGCCACGGCCTGGTATGTCGAAGGGGTCTCGGCCCTGGGTTCCCCCGAGAACCAGAACTTCATCTCCAATGCCGCCTTCGTGGTGACCCCGGCCGGCGTCGTGGTCATCGATGCGCTGGGCTCGCCGGCCCTGGCCGAGCGCCTGGTGGCCGAGATCCGCAAGATCACGCCCCAGCCGATCACGCACGTGATCGTCACGCACTACCACGCCGACCATATCTACGGCCTGCAGACCTTCAAGGCGCTGGGCGCGCGCATCATTGCGCACCAGGCGGCCCGGCTCTACCTGAACTCGGACACCGCGCGCCTGCGCCTGCAGGCCTCGCGCGAGGAGCTCGCCCCCTGGGTCAACGAGGACACCCGCCTGGTCGAGGCCGACGAGTGGATCGCCGGCGACCGGAACCTCAAGGTCGGGGGCGTCGAATTCCAGCTGCGCGTGGTCGGCCCCTCGCACACGCCGGAAGACCTGGTGGTCTACCTGCCGCAGGAAAAGCTGCTGTTTGCCGGCGATCTGGTGTTCCGCAGCCGCATCCCCTACGTGGGTCAGGCCGACAGCCGGCACTGGATCCTGGCGCTCGAGCGCCTGCTCAAGTTCGAGGCCGGTGTCATCGTGCCCGGGCACGGCCCGCTGTCGCAGGAGGCGCGCCAGGACATGCAGCTCACCCATGACTACCTGGTCTACCTGCGCGAGAGCATGGGCAAGGCCGCGGCCAACCTCGAGCCCTTCGACGATGCCTACCGCAACACGGACTGGTCGCAGTTCGAGCACCTGCCGCTGTTTCGCGTCGCCAACCGCATGAACGCCTACAACACCTACCTGCTGCTCGAGCAGGAGGGCGGCAAGTGAGCCGCGTGGGGATCGCGCGGCGCGAGCTGCTGCTGGCCACGGTCACGCTGCCGCTTGCGCTGCGTCCGGCTGTGGCCGCGGTGCTGCCGCCCGCGCACAACCTCAAGGACGAGCTGGCTGCGGCGCTGGCCAGGCGCCAGCCGCTGGTGGTGATGGTCAGCCTGGAGGGCTGCCCCTTCTGCAAGGTCGCCCGCGACCACTACCTGGCCCCGCTGCACGAGCAGGAAGGCCTGCCGGTGGCGCAGGTCGACATGCGCAGCCGCTTCCGGGTGCAGGATTTCCAGGGCCGGCCCGTCACCCACGACGACCTGGCCCGGCAGTGGAAGATCCGCATCGCCCCGACCGTGCTGTTCTTCGGCCGCGGCGGCAAGGAAGTGGCCGAGCGCCTGGTCGGCGGCTACATCCCCGACTTCTACGGCGCCTATCTCGAGCAGCGCCTGGCCCAGGCGCGCGCCAGCCTCGGGTAATTTTCACGCCCCGGCCAACGGGTTTGTGGGTGGAGCCCACGCAAGCGGCCTTTCCTGCCTATGATGGCCGGTCCCGGCGGCCTGCGCCTGCCGGAGGGGAACCGCATGAACTACACCCAGAAACTCACCCTGTCGATGATCGTGCCCACCGTGATGGTGGGCGGTGCCGGCGGCGCCGTCGTACTCGGAGCGGCCTGGCTGCAGCGACAGGCCGGCAGCGTCAGTGGCGAGGTCATGGCCAGCCACCTGCAGGTGGGCGCGCTGCTCACCGGCCTGCTGACCGTGATCTGCCTGGGCGTCTGCATCGGCTTCACCGTCTGGATCCGGCGCACCGCGCGCATCGTGCTCGGCGGCGAGCCCACCGAGGCGCAGCAGGCGCTGGCCCAGCTGGCCGACGGCAACCTGGCGCTGGCACTGGCGCCGGCCCCCGCGGGCAGCCTGCTCGATTCCGTCACCCGCCTCAAGGACGAGCTGCGCGAGGCCATGACCGACATCCACGCCGCCAGCGAGCAGATCGCCGTGGCCACGCGCGAGATCGCCTCCGGCAACCAGGACCTGAGCCAGCGTACGGAACAGGCTGCCAGCAACCTGCAGCACACCGCCTCCAGCATGGAGCAGCTCACCAGTTCGGTGCGCCAGTCGGCCGAGGCGGCACGCCAGGCCAACCAGCTCGCCGCCGAGGCCGCCGAGGTGGCAGGGCGTGGCGGCCAGGTGGTGGGCCGGGTCGTGCGTACCATGGACGAGATCCAGCAGAGCTCGCGGCGCATCGGCGACATCATCGGCGTGATCGACGGCATCGCCTTCCAGACCAACATCCTCGCGCTCAATGCGGCGGTCGAGGCGGCCCGGGCCGGCGAGCAGGGCCGCGGTTTCGCCGTCGTGGCCGGCGAGGTGCGCTCGCTGGCCGGGCGCAGCGCCGAGGCGGCCCGCGAGATCAAGGCCCTGATCGGCAGCTCGGTCGAGCGGGTCGAGGCGGGCACGCAGCTGGTGCAGGAAGCCGGCAGCACCATGGAGGAGATCGTGGGCTCGGTGCGCAAGGTCAGTGACATGATCGGCGAGATCACCGTGGCCACCCGCGAGCAGTCCGGGGGCATCGGCGGGGTCAACGACGCCGTCAACCAGCTCGACCAGATGACGCAGCAGAACGCGGCGCTGGTGGAGCAGTCGGCCGCCGCCGCCGAGAGCCTGCGCGACCAGGCCCAGCGGCTGGAGCACGCGGTCCAGCTCTTCCGCCTCTGAGGTCCGGGGCCGGGCCCCTGCCACCACGGTCCGTCGGGTCATGACCCGGCACGGGCACTCCGATCGCGAATCGCTCTATACTTGCCAGCTTTGTATCCCCCTGGGGGTATTTTCGTGGGCACCTTGCGGCCCGTCAGAGGAGCTGGAGTTGAAAGAGTTGAACGCGTGTGAAAACCCGCAGCGGCCCTACTGGCCCGCCTGGGCCGCCGGCCTGGCGCTGGGCGTCGTGCTGCTGCTGACCTTCGTCTTCACCGGCCATGGCCTGGGCGCCACCGGTTTCACCACCCGCCTGAGCGCCTGGTTCGGCGACGTCATCGCGCCGCAGTGGACGCTGGCCAATGACTACCTGGGTCCCATGGTCGAGGACGGTGCCGTGCTGTCCTCCTGGATCACCTGGCAGGTGCTCGGGGTCTTCCTCGGCGCGCTGGTCTCGGGCCTGCTGGCCCGCCGCATCGCCTGGCGCATCGAGGGCGCCGCCAGCGCCGGCCGCACCGGCCGCCTGCTCAAGGCGCTGGGTGGCGGCATCCTGGCCGGCGTCGGCGCGCGCATCGCCGCGGGCTGCACCAGCGGTGTGGGTCTTTCCGGCGCGGCCGTGCTCAGCGTGGCCGGCTTCGTGTTCCTCGGTGCGTTCTTTGCCGCCGGCCTGATTGCCGCGCGTCTGAGTGGTGGAGGTGTCAAATGATGGAAGTCCTGATCGCCGTGCTGCTGGGCTTCGGCTTCGGCTTCGTGCTCGAGCGCGCCGGCTTCGGCAGCGGCTGCAAGCTCACCGCGCAGTTCCGCCTGACCGACTGGTCGGTGTTCAAGGTCATGTTCACGGCCATCGTCTTCGCGGCCGTCGGCATGTACGTGTTCGACCTGGCAGGCCTGATGGAAGCCGAATCCGTCTACGTGCCCATCCCCTACATGTGGGCCATTGCCGTGGGCGGTGCGTTGATCGGCGCCGGCTTTGCGGTGGGCGGCTATTGCCCGGGCACGGCCGCCGTGGGCCTGGTGACCGGCCGCCTCGATGCGCTGGTGTTCTTCGCCGGCATCCTGATCGGCACCTATGTGTTCGCGGCCTTCTTCCCGCAGTTCGACCTGCTGACCACCGCCGGTGAGTTCACGCAGGGCGACCGCCTGCCCGAGGCCCTGGGTGTGCCCGAGTGGCTGGTGCTGGTGGCCATGGTGGCCGCGGCCATTGGCGTGTATTTCCTCGGGGGCTGGTTCGAGCGCCGTGCGCGCGCGGCCGGCCAGGTCTGACCCTCAACCGTTTTTCAACAGGAGTCTGCTCATGAAACGTTCCCGCAATGCCCTGGCCCCGCTGGTTTCCGCGCTGGCCATGACCCTGCTGACGGTGCCCGCTGCAGCCGTGGCCCAGACCGCTGAAACCCCGGCCCGCGCGGCCAACCCCTGTGCGGGCAACCCCTGCGCCGGCGCCAAGCGCCGCAGCCGCGCCGACAACCCCTGCGCGGGCAACCCCTGCGCCGGTGCCAAGCGCCGCAGCCGCGCCGACAACCCCTGCGCGGGCAACCCCTGCGCCGGTGCCAAGCGCCGCAGCCGCGCCGACAACCCCTGCGCCGGCAAGAGCCGCTAAGCCTGCCGAGGCCCCTCCGCCGTGGCCGCCGCCCCCGACCTTGTCGCCCGCGCTGCACAGGCCGCGCTGATGCGGCAGCTGCGGCTGGCGCGTCAGGGGCGCTCCATGCTGTACCCGTACATCGGGCGCAGCGCACGCTTCGAGGTGTGGGCGCACTACCCGCGCCACGACGTGGTCGACGACAGCGGCCGCTGGCAGTTCTATTTCCATGCCCATGACCCGGCCGAGCCCGACAGCGCGCGCCATCCGCAGGAGCATGGGCATATCCACCTGTTCCGCCGCAGCCCGCAGGGCCGGCTGACCCACGTGGCCGGCCTCTCGCTCGACGCCCGTGGCCTGCCGCTGTGCTGGTTCGCCACCAACCAGTGGGTCACCGGCGAACACTGGCAGGACGCCCCGGCGCTGCAGCGCCAGCTGCGCGGCATCGAGTTGCGCCTGCGCGGCCCGCTGGCCGGCGCCGGTCTCTGGCTGGCCGACATGGTGCGCGTCTACGAGGCGCCCTTGCGCCGCATGCTGCAGCAACGCGACGCTGCCTTCGAGCGCCACTGTGCACGCCACCGCCAGAGCCGCCAGCAGGCCTGGGCCGACCGCCGGGTGTCGGTCTGGAGTTCCCATCCCGTGCACTGGCCCCAGGATGCCCTGCAGGCAGCCGGCCAGCCACTTTGAGTTCCATTTCATCAACCAAGGAGAGACAAGTGAAGAAGCAATTCCGTATGCTGGCAGGCGCCGCCCTGCTGGGCCTGAGCCAGTGGGCCCTGGCCCTGAATGTGCCCGGCCCGGTGGTCGACGGCGAATGGCTGGCCAAGAACCGCGCCGAGGTGACCATCCTCGACGTGCGCAGCAACCCCAAGACCTTCACCCTGACGCCCGAGTTCGAGACCGACAAGAAGACCGGCAAGAAAGTCCTGGTCGATCTGGGCGGCCACATCGACGGCGCCGTGCTGGTGGATAACAAGAAGGTCCGCACGGACCGCGTCATCGATGGCGTGAAGCTCAAGTCCATGATCCCCGAGCGTGCCGATTTCGAGAAGCTGGTGCGCAGCTGGGGTGTGCAGGCCGACCGTCCGATCGTGATCGTCTCGGCCGGCTGGGAGCCCATCGACTTCAACGACGCCGCCCGCCTGTACTGGCAGTTCAAGGTCTACGGTGAGGACAACGTGGCCGTGCTCAACGGCGGCACCGCCGGCTGGATCGCTGCCGGCCGTGAAGTCAGCAGCGCGGCGGTGACGCCGGCTGCGGGCAACTGGTCTGCCAAGGGTGACCGCAGTGCTGCGCTGATGGCCACCTCGGCCGATGTCGAGCAGGCCATGAACGGCAAGGCCGTGCAGCTGATCGACGCCCGCGACGACGCCCATTACCTGGGCCTGTCGCGCAGCAGCAGCACCACGGCCTCGGGCCACGTCCCCGGCGCCAAGAACGTGTACACCGCGCTGATGTCCTCCGAGGGCGAGGCGGCCATGCTGCGCAGCACCGAGACCTACCGCGACATCTACAAGCTTAGCGGGATCGACCCGATGGCGCCGGCGATTGCCTACTGCAACACCGGCCACCAGGCCTCCGGCACCTGGTTCGTGCTGTCCGAGATCCTGGGCAACAAGAACGCCAAGCTCTACGACGGTTCGCTGCACCAGTGGACGCTGGAAAAGCGTCCCATGGCTTCCGTGGCCGGCAAGTAAGTTGAGCGACAGGCGGGCCGCGGTATAAACGCCGCATGCTCGCCCTCATGCAACGCGTCCAACAGGCCCGCGTCGAAGTCGATGGACAGACCATCGGCGCCATCGACGCGGGCCTGCTCGTTCTTGTCTGCGCCGAACGCGGCGACACCCCGCCGGTTGCCGACAGGCTGCTGGCCAGGCTCCTCAAGCTGCGTATCTTCTCCGATGAACAGGGCAAGATGAACAGGAGCGTGCAGGACGTGAACGGCGGCCTGCTCATCGTGAGCCAGTTCACCCTCGCCGCCGACACCACGGGCGGCAACCGTCCGAGCTTCGGCAACGCCGCGCCGCCGGACGAGGGGCGGCGGCTGTATGAGCACTTCGTGGCGCAAGCCCGGGCCTCGCATCCGCTGGTGCAGACCGGGCAGTTCGCAGCCCACATGCAGGTGCATCTGGTCAATGACGGGCCGGTGACGATCCCGATGCGCGTGGCCCCGCCAGCGCCAGCGTGAAATTGTTCCGTCTGGCCCGGTTCATGCGGGCCGGGCCGGTCCATTCTTGACATGGAGCAAGGCCGGCCCGGGCGGCATGGCGTAAGGTGCCGAGCCATGAGCCATCTGTTGCGCGCCGTTCTGCTGTCTGCCCTGGCGCTGGGCCTGTCGCCCGTCCTCCACGCCGCCGATGCCCTGGACCGAGCCATCGCCCACGCCGAAGCGCTGCAGACCCGGGCCCTGGGCAGCGTGGCCGCGGCGCAGCGGGCGCTGGCCGATGCGCAGGCCGACCTGCGCGTGGTGCGTGGCATCGAGGCCGATGCCCGCCAGGCGCGTGACCAGGCCGCCATCACCGTGGCCGCCGAGGCGGCGCAGCAGGCACTGGCCCTGGAGCGCGAGACCCGGCGCAACCTGGACCTCGCGCGCGAGCTGCTGGACACGCGCGGCAGGCAGCTGCATGACCTGCGCAGCTGGACCCGCGCCGACCGCCGGCCGCGGGCCGTGATGGTGGTGGAAAGTGGCGAGGTGGTACATCACGCCGTGGGCGGTTACCGGCCCAGGGACATGGCCCCGGTGCAGGCCGGCGAGCGCATCGAGACCGGGCCGGGTGCGCGGGCCCGTCTCTTCGTTGCCGGCGGCGATGCCGAAGTCGCGCTGGGCGAAAATTCCTCCTACACCGTGACGCAGGACGACGCGGCCGGCGATTTCGTGGCGCAGCTGGATGCCGGGCTGATGCGGATGCGGATGTGGGGGCTGGTGAAAAAGTTCGCGAAGAGGTTCGAGGTGCGCACACCATCGTCGGCTAGCGCTGTGCGCGGCACGGATTTTTCGGTGGTGCGCACGCCCGCCGGCGACCGGGTCCAGGTCCAGCACGGCGTCGTCGCCGTCACGCCCGTCGCCGGCGGCGCCGAGGTGCTGCTACAGGCCGGTGAAATGCTGCAGGTGCCACCCCAGGGCCCCTGGCCGGCAGCGCGGCGTTTCGAGCCGGGGCTGGAAGAGCTTGCCTGGTAGGCCGCCCATGAACCGCCCTGGATTCGCCCGCCTAGCGCTCTGCGCAGCCGTGCTCCTGCTCGCGGCATTGCCGGCGCAGGCCGAGTACTGCCTCAACTATTCCTCCTGGCTGACCTCGCAGTTGCGCAAGGCCGGCGTCTACGACACGCGTGGCTGTACGGCGAGCAAGACCCAATGTGAGACGGAGTTGGCGCGCCACCCCAACCACTACGTGGGAGGCTGCTATCCCATCGGTGCCGATGCTGCTGCCGGCAAGGCGGGAGGCGGCGCGGCGCCGGGCGCTGCCGCGACCCAGGCCGGTACCGAGGCCGAAAAGAAGATCCAGGCCCAGCAGCGTGCTGCCGCCGAGGCCGAGCAGCGCGCGGCCCAGCAGGCCCGCCAGGACCTGCTGGGCGGCACACTCAAGGGCGTGGCGCCATCCTCGTCCGGCCTGACCCTCAAGCTGCCACCGCCAGCGGCTACGCCCGCGGGCGGCACGGCGCGCAGCCAGCTCGACTGCGTGACGCGCTCGTCCTCCGCCTCGGCGAACGCCGAACCCGGCCGCCTCGGGCAGGGCGTGCACGACGATTTCGTGAATGCCGACGACTGCCGTCCCCTGAGCCCCGGCGTGCCCCTGCCGGGTGCCCCGGTGCCGGTCGACGAGGCGGCTGTACCGCGCGAGCCGGCCGCGCTGGCCCGCTGGCTCGAATCCCTGCTGGCGCGCCAGCGCGAGGTGCAGCAGCAACTGGCCCGCCAGGACGGAGACATCAGCAGGCTCGAGGCCGAGGTGGCGCGCGAGGAGCAGGCCCCCAGGGTGGATCTCAAGACCGCGCCGGCCGAGAGCGAGGCCCTGCGCCGCGCGCGCGAGGCGCTGGCCAAGGCGCGCGCCGAGCGCCAGAAGACGGCGGCCGAATACGAGAAACTGCAGCAGCAGGCGCAACAGGCGCGCCAGCAGCAGGCTGCACCGTGAGACACGAACAAGGACGGAGAACCCCGATGAAGATGCCTATCCTGATCCTCAGCCGCCTGGCGGCCTGTGCGGCGCTGGCCGTGCTGGCCGCTTGTGCTTCGGCCCCCGAACAGGCGCCGCCGCCGCTGCGCAGCACCCCACTGGCCCCTCTCGTGCAGGTGCCGCCCGCGACGGCGTCGGTGGCGAAGCCGGCCGCCACTGCGGCGCAGGTCCCGGCACGGCCCCGCGCCACCGGTACCGCCGAGGATGCGCGCCGGCACATCGTGCGTGGCGCCGCGGCGATCGAGATGGCCCGCACGGCGGATGACCTGGCCGAGGCGGCCGACGAGTTCCGCAAGGCCACCGAGATCGCGCCCGACATGGCGGCGGCCTGGTACAACCTGGGCGCCGTGCTGGCCAAGACCGGCCCGGTGGACGAGGCCATTGCCGCCTACCGGCGCTACCTGGACCTGTCGCCCGGCGCGGCCGACGCGCAGAAGGTGGCCGACGAGATCATCAAGCTCGAGTTCCGCCAGGAGCGCGTGGCCCGGGAGCAGGCCAGCAGCGGCGTCTGGGTCGAGAGCGACGGCACCTTCTACCGCATGGAGGTCAATGGCAACAAGTGGCGGCTGCATACGACGACGCGCCCCTTCCAGCCCGACGTCGAGTACCGCTACGGCCCGGGCCTGGGCTCCATGGGCCTGCCCATCCAGGAGCTCGAGCAGATCGCCTTCAACCTGGAGCTGCGCGGCAGCAAGCTCAGCGGCACCTGGCAGCGTGCGGCGACGGAAGTCGACAAGTGCACCCTGCCGGCCGAGACGGGCGATGTACAGGGCGAGCTGGACGCCACGAACGCCACGCTGACGCTGGAGTTCCGCAAGGCGCGCTACAAGACCGTCACCTCGGCGGCTCCCATCTTCTCGTTCGAGACCAAGGACCGATGCACGGAAGTCAGTGTGCTGGAGCGCCGGACCGTGCGCTTCGTCTTCCGCGGGCCCCTGCCCGCAGGCGCGATTGGCGCAGAGCTGACGACGGCCCATGGCCTGCTGGGTACGCGGACCTGGATCGGCGAGTTGCGCGTGGTGCGCACGCTCCCCGGCTCTCCCGCGGAGCAGGCCGGCCTGTTCCGGGAGGACCTGCTGCTCGCCATCGACGGCGTGCCGGTCAGGACGCTGTCGGCCGGCGAGGCCATCTACCGCCTGCGTGGCGTGCCGGGTACCGAGGTGCAGGTGACCATCCAGCGTCCCAAGGTCAAGGAGCCGGTCACCGTCACCCTGCGGCGTCAGGCCCTGCCCGCCAACTGAGGGTGCCGGTGCAGGAGCAGGCCGCCCGGGCTGGAGGCGTGGCGCCCTGCACGAGCGCCACGCTCATTCGTAGGGGTTGGCGTAGCCCAGCACTGCCATCAGCAGCGCTTCCAGCGCTTCCATTTCCAGCGCATCCTGTTCGTTGGTCTCGTGCTCGTAACCCTGCGCATGCAGGGTGCCATGCACCAGCAGATGGGCGTAGTGCTCTTCGAGGCTCTTGCCCTGCGCCTTCGCCTCCCGGGCGATGACCGGAGCGCACAGCACCAGGTCGGCGCTGACCACGGGTTCGCGCGCGTAGTCGAAGGTCAGCACGTTGGTGGCGTAATCCTTGTGGCGGTAGCTGTGGTTGAGCTTGCGGCCCTCGGCGGCGCCGACCACACGCACGGTGATCTCGGCGGGGCGCAGCAGGGCCATGCGCATCCAGCGCGTGACGCGCGCTTTTGTCAGCAGCTTCCTGTGCGCTTCGGGCACGGCGGCGCCGAACTGCAGCGAGAGCTCGAGTTCGGGAAATCCGCTCATGCCGCTTCCCCCGGCTTGCGCTGCTTGTCGTAGGCATCGACGATGCGCGCCACCAGCGGGTGGCGCACCACGTCGGCACTCGTGAAGCGGCAGATGGCGATGCCCTTGACGCGCTTGAGCACGCGTTCGGCGTCGATCAGGCCGCTGAGCTGGGTCTTGGGCAGGTCGATCTGGCTCACGTCGCCCGTGACCACGGCGCGCGCACCGAAGCCGATGCGCGTGAGGAACATCTTCATCTGCTCGGGCGTGGTGTTCTGCGCCTCGTCGAGGATGACGAAGGCGTTGTTGAGCGTGCGCCCGCGCATGAAGGCCAGCGGCGCAATCTCCAGTGCATTGCGCTCGAAGGCCTTGGTGACCTTCTCGAAGCCCATGAGGTCGTAGAGCGCGTCGTACAGCGGGCGCAGGTAGGGGTCCACCTTCTGCGACAGGTCGCCGGGCAGGAAGCCCAGGCGCTCGCCGGCCTCGACGGCCGGGCGCGTGAGCACGATGCGCTGCACCGCGCTGCGCTCCAGCGCGTCCACCGCGGCGGCCACGGCCAGGTAGGTCTTGCCGGTCCCGGCCGGGCCGATGCCGAAGGTGATGTCGTGGCTGGCGATGCTCTCGAGGTAGTGGGCCTGGTTGGGCGTGCGCGCGCGCAGCTCGTGGCGGCGGGTGTGCAGCACCTCGCCGCCGTCTTCGAGCGGCATGCTGCTGTCGCCGGCCAGCAGCAGCTGCACGGTGGCCAGGTCCACGGGCTTGGTCGCCATCTCGTAGAGGGCCTGCAGCACCTCCATGGCGCGCTGGGCCTGCTTCTTGGGGCCGTCCACCTTGAACTGCTCGTGGCGGTGGGCGATCTTCACCTGCAGCGCGGTCTCGATGGCGCGCAGGTGCTCGTCGGCCGGTCCGCAAAGGCGGGCCAGGCGGGCATTGTTGGGCGGGGAGAAGAGGTGGCGCAGAATCAACTGATAATTCCTGTAACGATTTCCTCAATGATAGGCCCGGGGTCTGCCTATGCCAGTTTTGTAAGATGCGTTGCGGATCAAAAAGTCATGCGGCAGGCGCGTGGATGCCGCCGGGGTAGCCCTCGGCAAGTCCGCGCAACACCCCGCATGGCTTTTTTAGCCGCAACCCGAAGGGAACGTGGTTAAAACCGCGCCACTCGTTGTTGCACTCCTAGCCCAGGCGCGAGCCTGGGCGTTGTCGCGCGCCTAGATTGGCGCGGTTTTAATCACGTTCGCACTCACAAAACTGGCATAGACAGACCCCATATGATCGGCAGGCTTTCCGGCACGCTCCTCGAAAAGAACCCCCCCGAAGTCCTGCTGGACTGCCACGGCGTGGGCTACGAGGTGCAGGTCTCCATGGGCACCTTCTACAACCTGCCCGCCCTGGGCGAGAAGGTCACCCTGCTCACGCATTTCGTGGTGCGCGAGGACGCGCAGCTGCTCTACGGCTTCGGTACCCCGGCCGAGCGCGCGGCCTTCCGCGAGCTCATCAGGATCTCGGGCGTGGGCCCGCGCACCGCACTGGCCGTGCTCTCGGGCATGAGCGTGACCGAGCTCTCGCAGGCCGTGACGCAGCAGGAGGCCGGGCGCCTGGTCAAGGTGCCGGGCATCGGCAAGAAGACGGCCGAGCGCCTGCTGCTCGAGCTCAAGGGCAAGCTCGGGGCCGATCTCGGCGCGCCCGGGGCCCAGCCGGTCAGCGACGCGCAGGCCGACATCCTGCAGGCGCTGCTGGCGCTGGGCTACAGCGACAAGGAGGCCGCCGCCACCCTCAAGACCCTGCCGGCCGACGTGGGCGTGAGCGAGGGCATCAAGCTCGCGCTCAAGGCGCTGGCCAAGTAGGCGTCGCAGGGCGCTTCAGGGCGCCGCGGCCGGCGCCAGTTCCAGCGCCTCGCGCACCGGGCGGCCGTTGAGCGGCTGCAGCGGGCGCGCATTGTGCGGGTAGAGCTGGCCGAAGAGCTGCAGCTGCGCCGCACTCAGGCTGACCGGCTGCTTCAGGATGAGCCACAGCACGCCCTCGGTGCAGGGCGGCGTGGTCAGGGAGCCCAGGTACTGGTAGTAGCGCCGGTCCTGCGGCAGCAGGGCGCCCAGGTCCAGCAGGTCGGGCGGCAGGCGCACGCTGTCGCCCACGTCCAGCGGCATGTGGGTCCAGACCTTTTCGATCAGCGCATTGGCCTCGCCCGGCTCCAGCAGCACGGCCAGCACGGCCAGCCGGCCCAGGTCGTCACGGTGCACCAGGTGCGCCACCATGGGGTAGTCCTGCTGCGCGATGCGCTCCTCCGCCGGGTGGTGGAAGTGGAACTGCTGCAGCAGGTAGGTGGTGCCGCGCACGGCCAGGGTGTTGTGGCCCTCCACGTCCACCTGCACGGTGTGCCCGGTGTTGGTGACGGTGCCCTTGCTGGGCTGGTAGTTGAAGGTGATGGGCTCGGCCGGGCCCTTGAGCGTCCGGTCGGCCTCGATGGCGACGGGCGACTGGCGCTGGCCCCTGGCACAGGTGGCGTAGTCGTCTTTCAGCTGGCCCCAGTGCGCCGGGCCGCCTTCGCCGTGGTAGCTCCAGGCGACGGGCCGGGCAGGGGTCTTTGGAACGGCGGGCCGGGTGCGGATCACCAGGCCGGGCTCGCGCGCGGCCTGGTCCGCCACGGCGCCGGCGCCCGGATGGTCCACCGGGTTCACGGGGGGCGGCGCCGAAGGCTGGGTGATGCGGCCGCTGCTGCTCTGGCGGTCGATGATGAGGTTGAGCTTCTTGGTGCGCGGGTCGCCGCTGCTCATGGCCTCGCGCAGCTGGCTGGCGATGTCGTTGCGGTTGCCTTCCTGGGCGGGCACCACCTTGGGGGTGGCGGGCGGCGGGGCGGTGGCCGGTTCCTGGGCCCGCGCGCCGGGCTGCAGCAGGGCGGCCAGCAGCAGGCCGGCCAGGGCAGGGCGGCGCATGGGCAGGGCGGGGAGTGTCGTCACGGGCAGTTTCCGGGAATTCGTCTTCTCATCCATCCTATCGGCAAAGACGCGCGACAACTTGAGGTCGGCTATAGTCCCGAAAGGCGTGCCGCACCGGCATGGCCCAGCCTGCTTTCCCCCTGTTTCCCCCTTCCGGCCGTGAGCATCCAGACCGACGATTTCGACCTCCCCTCCGGCCCGCGCGTGGTCTCGGCCGCCCCGGTCTCGGCCGGCGAGGAGGCCATCGAGCGCGCGCTGCGGCCCAAGCTGCTCGACGAGTACGTGGGCCAGGCCAAGGTGCGCGAGCAGCTCGAGATCTTCATCGGCGCGGCGCGCAAGCGCGCCGAGGCGCTGGACCACGTGCTGCTGTTCGGCCCGCCCGGGCTGGGCAAGACCACGCTGTCGCACATCATCGCGCACGAGCTCGGCGTGAACCTGCGCCAGACCAGCGGCCCGGTGCTCGAGAAGCCCAAGGACCTCGCGGCACTGCTGACCGGCCTGGAGAAGAACGACGTCCTCTTCATCGACGAGATCCACCGCCTCTCGCCCGTGGTGGAGGAGATCCTCTACCCCGCGCTGGAGGACTACCAGATCGACATCATGATCGGCGAAGGCCCCGCGGCGCGCAGCATCAAGCTCGACCTGCAGCCCTTCACGCTGGTGGGCGCCACCACGCGCGCCGGCATGCTGACCAACCCGCTGCGCGACCGCTTCGGCATCGTCGCGCGGCTGGAGTTCTACAGCGCCGAGGAGCTGGGCCGCATCGTCACGCGCAGCGCGGGTCTGCTGGGTGCGCCCATGGACACGCAAGGCGGCTACGAGATCGCGCGCCGCTCGCGCGGCACGCCACGCATCGCCAACCGCCTGCTGCGCCGCGTGCGCGACTACGCCGAGGTCAAGGGATCGGGACGCATCACGCAGGACATCGCGCACAAGGCGCTGGCCATGCTCGACGTGGACCCGCAGGGCTTCGACCTCATGGACCGCAAGCTGCTCGAAGCCGTGATCCACCGCTTCGACGGCGGCCCCGTGGGGCTGGACAACATCGCCGCGAGCATCGGCGAGGAGGCCGGCACCATCGAGGACGTGATCGAGCCCTACCTGATCCAGCAGGGCTTCCTGCAGCGCACGCCGCGCGGGCGCATCGCCACGCTGGCGGCCTTCCGCCACCTCGGGGTCGCTCCGCCCAAGACCGACGGCAACCTGTTCGAGGCCTGAACATGCTCAAGTTCGCCGGCAAGACGCGCTGGATCGTCCTGGCCATCGTGCTCGCGCTGGGGCTGGCCGCGCTGGCGGCCCTGGCCCTGCGCGCGCCGCGCGTCGAGGCGCTGCAGATGTCGCCCGGCCCGCTGCTGCGCACGCTGCAGTTCTCGGCCCGGGTGGCCACGCTCTCGCGCGTGGAAGTCGGCAGCACCGTCACGGGCCGCGTGGCGCGGGTGCTGGTGCGCGAGGGCGCGCAGGTCCGCCGCGGCGAGGTGCTGGTGCAGCTCGAGACCGACGAGCTGCGCGCGGCCGAGGCGCAGGCCGTGGCCGCCGAGCGCCAGGCCGAAGCCACGCTGCAGGCCGCGCGCGCCACGCTGGTGCGCGCCGAGCAGCTGGTGAAGCAGAACTTCTACAGCGCCGCGCAGCGCGACGAGGCGCAGCGCGCGCTCGACGTGGCCCTGGCCCAGCAGGGCGCGGCCCGTGCCGCCGTGACCGCCGCCCGCGCGCGGCTGGAGCAGGCCCGCATCGAGGCCCCCGCCGAGGCGCGCGTGCTGGCGCGCATGGTGGAGCCGGGGCAGATCGTGCAGCCCGGCAAGGCGCTGCTGGCGCTGGCGCTGGCCGGGCCCACGCAGCTGGTGGCCCAGGTGGACGAACGCTTCCTCGACCAGCTGCAGGTCGGCCAGCCCGCTGCGGTGCGCGCCGACGCCTACGCCGACCAGCCCTTTGCCGCGCAGGTGCTGGGCATCGCCCCGCTGGTCGACGCGCAGCGCGGCGCCATCGAGGTCAAGCTCGCGCTGGCGCAGCCGGTGCCGGCCTTCCTGCGCGAGGACATGACGCTCTCGGTCGAGGTGGAGACCGCACGCCGCGCGCAGGCGCTGGCGCTGCCGCTGGCCGTGCTGCGCAAGGCCACGGCCGACACGGCCACGGTGCTGGTGGCGCAGGACGGCGTGGCGCGCGAGCGCACGCTGCGCCTGGGCCTGCGCACGCTGGAGGCGGCGGAAGTGCTCGAGGGCCTGCAGGCCGGCGAGCTGGTGCTCGGCGGCGCCGGCGTGCGCGCCGGGCAGCGCGTGCAGGCCGTGCCCCGGCCCTGGCGGCCCGGGGACGCGACGGCGCCCGCGCGGCGCGAGGATGCCGGCCCGGTCATGAGCAACGCCATGGGTCGCTGAGCCCGAGCCTCACCATGTCCTGGCCCGGTTTCGAACTCCGCGTGGCGCTGCGCTTCCTGCGCGAAGGCCGCATGCAGACCCTGCTCATCATCGTCGGCGTCGCCGCCGGCGTGGCCGTGGTGGCCTACATCTCGGCACTCATCAACGGCCTGCAGGGCAACACCCTGGCCAAGACGCTGGGGGCGCAGGCCCACATCACGCTGCGCGCGCCCGACGACCTGGTGCTGCCGGCGCTGGCGCCGCCCGAGGGCACGACCACCCTGAGCGAAACCCAGCCGCGCGTGCAGCGCCTGCGCTCGGTGGCCAACTGGCAGGCGCTGGTGCCGCTGCTGGAGCGGCATGACAACATTGCCGCCGTCTCGCCCATGGTCTCGGGCTCGGGCCTGGCGCTGCGGGGCGAGGCCACGCAGGCCATCGCGCTCATGGGCGTGGAGCTGGAGCGCTACGACCGCATCGTCGGCCTGCGCAACAAGGTCGTCAGCGGCGCGGCGCGCCTGGGCCCGGGCGAGGCCATCCTCGGGCGCGAACTGGCCGAAGACCTGGGCGTGCGCGCGGGCGACCGCGTGACGCTGCAGACCAGCGTGGGCGGGCAGGCCGTGAGCGACGCCGTGCGCGTGACCGCGCTGGTGGACCTGGGCGTGCGCGATCTCAACCGCCGCACCGTCATCGTGCCGCTGCGTGCCGCCCAGAGCCTGCTGGGCCTGCCCGGCGGCGCCACCGTGCTGGACATGTCGCTCAGGGACGTCTGGGTCGCCAGTGAACTGGCAGCCGAGCTGCGCCAGCGCTATCCCTACCAGGTCGACAGCTGGCAGGAGAACAACGCGCAGCTGGTCTCGGCGCTCAACGCGCAGTCGGTCAGCACCTCGCTGATCCGCGGCGTGGTGATGATCGTGGTGGTGCTGGGCATCGCCAGCGTGCTGGTGGTCTCGGTGGTGCAGAAGCGGCGCGAGATCGGCATCCTGCGCGCCATGGGGGCCACGCGCGGGCAGGTGCTGCGGGTGTTCCTGGTGCAGGGTGCGGTGGTCGGTGCGGTCGGCTCGGCGCTGGGCATCGTGCTGGCCGTGGCGCTGATCTGGGCTTTCACGCATTTCGTGCGCGGCGCGGACGGCCTGCCGCTGTTTTCCATCACCCTGCCGCTGGGCACGGCCCTGCGGGTCGCGGGCGTCGCCACGCTGTGCGGCGTGCTCGCGGCCATCGCGCCCGCGCGCCGCGCCGCCGCCATGGACCCGGCGCAGGCCATACGGATATGACCCCGGCCAGCGACTACCTGATCGAGCTCGACTGCGTGCACAAGAGCTACAACCTCGGCCAGCCCAACGAGGCCGAGGTGCTGCACGGCCTGGACCTCAACGTGGCGCGGGGCGACTTCATGGCGCTGATCGGGCCCTCGGGCTCGGGCAAGAGCACGCTGCTCAACATCGTGGGCCTGCTCGAGCGCATGACCAGCGGCCGCTACCTGCTGCAGGGCGAGGAGGTGCAGGCCCTGGACGACGCCGGCCTCACGCTGCGCCGGCGCAGCACGCTGGGCTTCGTGTTCCAGTTCCATCATCTGCTGCCGGCCTTCAGCGCGCTGGAGAATGTCACGCTGCCGGTGCTGATGAGCGAGGGGCGCGTGAGCCCCCAGCGCGAGCGGCACGCGCGCGAGCTGCTGGCGGCCGTGGGCCTGGGTGCAGCCTTCGGCAAGCGCCCGTCCGAGCTTTCCGGCGGCATGCAGCAGCGCGTGGCGATCGCGCGCGCGCTGGTCATGGACCCGGCGCTGGTGCTGGCCGACGAACCCACGGGCAACCTGGACACCCATTCGGCCGACGAGGTGTTCACCCTGCTGCGCCGCATCCACGCCGAGCGGGGCACCAGCTTCGTGGTGGTCACGCACGACCCGCGGCTGGCCGCGCGCTGCGACCGCATCGTGGAGCTCGTGGACGGGCGCATCGCGCGCGACGAGGTGGTCACGCGGTGAGCCGTGCACCCGGCGTGTTTCTGGCCCTGCTGCTTGCGGCCGTGCAGCCGTTGCGCGCCGAGCCGAAGCCTGAGTGGGAACTCGGAGCCGGCATCGCGGCCATCGACTTCCCGCTCTACCGCGGCTCGGCGGACCGGCGCACCTATGTGCTGCCCACGCCCTATGTGCAGTACCGCGGCGAGTTCCTGCAAATAGACCGTGAACGCGTGCGCGGCCTGCTGTTCCGCCATGACCGGGTGGAGCTGGACATCAGTGTCAACGGCTCGGTTCCGGTAAGCAGCGAGGACAGCAGCGCACGCCAGGGCATGCCCGACCTGGACCCGACGCTGGAGCTGGGGCCGGAACTGCAGCTGCACCTGTATTACGACGAGCGCCGCCACACCAACCTGGACCTGCGCCTGCCGCTGCGGCAGGTCTTTGCCGTGAACTTCGGGCGTTTCGACCATGTGGGCTGGCTGGCCCATCCCCAGCTCAACCTGGACCTGAAGAACGTGCTGCGCAGCGGCTGGAACCTGGGCCTGCAGGCCGGCTGGCTCTATGGCGACCGCGGTTACCACGCCTATTTCTACGACGTGGCGCCGCAATACGCCACGGCCACGCGGCCGGCCTACAGCGCCCCGGGCGGCGCGTCGGGCCGGCAATTCATTGCCGCCCTGAGCCGGCGCCAGGGGGACGTCTGGATGGGCGCCTTCTTCAAGCGCGACGACCTGCGCAGTGCAGCCTTCACCGGCAGCCCCCTGGTGCAAATGCAGGAGGATTACTCGGTGGGCTTCGCCATTGCCTGGGTGTTCGCCAAATCCGAGAATCTGGTCGAGACCAGCGACGATTAGGGCCTGCTTGCCAGCAGGCCGCGCACGATCAGGACCTGCGCGGCGTAGTAGGTGGACAGCACCCACAGCGGTGCGAGCGGCAGCGGCGTGACGAATCGGTTGATCGCCAGCAGCGTGTCGCTGAGCATGAAGCAGCACGCGCCGACGGCCACCCAGACCGCGCCCGGCGTGCGCAGGACGGTGGCGCGGCCGATGGCCTGCGCCGCCATGAGGGCGATGACCAGCACATAGGCCGCCACCGGCACGCGCAGCGCGGCCGGCAGGCCCCCGACCCAGAGCACGCCGTACATCACGAGGCCGAAACCCAGCGTTGCGGCCAGCGCACGCCGGCTCGGGAACCACGCCAGATCCCTTTTGAACACGGCGATATAGGCCAGGTGGGCGCAGAGGAAGCTCACCAGGCCGGGGATGAAGTAGCCGGGCACCATGAGGAAGACGTCCCCCGCGAGCGAGCCCGCGAGGGCGAGCTGGAGCGGCAGCGAGCGCCTGAAGGGCCATGCGCGAGCTACTAAAATAATAGCAACCGTCATCGCCAGCGGCTTGAACACGCGGTGCAGCTCGACCAGGCCCGTGGCCGCGCAGGCTGTGGAGAGCACCGCGGCCTCGATGAACAGCACGTCGGCAAGAGTCAGCCGCACCTGCAGCACGGCCCCCGTGCACCACAGGCCCGTGGCCAGCGCCAGCAGCCAGACCACGGCCTGGGCCAGCGGCAGGTCTTCCGAGTGCCAGAGGAAGAGCACCGAGCCTGCAAGCATGAGGATGAACTGCAGCGCGCCAAAGGCCTGCACGCCGCGGCTGGCCGGCGGGTCGTAGCGCTGCACGCGCGTGATGTCGAAAGCCGGCCTGGGGAAGCGCGCGGCCACGTCGGCCGGGCGCCAACCCGGGGGCTTGAACCAGACGCGCAGCTTGTCGGCCCAGGAACGCGCGTGCCAGCTGTCGTGCAGCAGGCCCCAGTAGACCTCGGCATTGGCCCAGAGCGGGTCCCAGCTGTTCAGGGGACTGCGCGTGCCGTAGGTGCAGCGCTCGTCTTCCTCCCTGAAGCTGCCGAAGAGCCGGTCCCAGACGATGAGCACGCCGCCGTAGTTGCGGTCCAGGTAGCGCTCGTTCACCGCGTGGTGCACGCGGTGGTTGGACGGGCTGCAGAACCAGCGGTCGAACCAGCCCAGCTTGCCCACGTGTTCGGTGTGGACCCAGAACTGGTAGAGCAGGTCGACCAGCGCGACGATGCCGAAGACCAGCGGCGGCACGCCGGCCAGGGCCATGGGCAGGTAGAAGAGCCAGCCCAGCAGCGCGCCGCTGGACGTTTGCCGCAGCGCGGTGGAGAGGTTGTAGTCCTGGCTCTGGTGGTGCACCACGTGCGCGGCCCAGAACACCGCCACCTCGTGACCGGCGCGGTGCAGCCAGTAGTAGCAGAAGTCGTAGAACACCAGGGCCAGCACCCAGCCGTACCACGCCATCCAGAAGGCATCCGAGCGCCACAACGCCACATGCTCGAACACCACCACGTAAATGCCCACGCGCAGCGTGCGCGTGAGCACCGCGCTGATCTGGCTCAGCATCCCCAGGCCGATGCTGCTGATGGCGTCGTTGAGGCGGTAGGTGTTGCGGCCTTTGGCGACACCCCAGGCGTATTCCAGCGCGATGAGCAGCAGGAAGACCGGGGTGGCGAGGACGATGATCTGGCTGGCGTTCATGGCGCCGATGCTAAGGGTTGGCGCCGTGCGGGCAACTGCGTGTCTACCCTGATGTGGAGTCACTTGCCACGTCCAGGGCCGTGGGAGGTGGGACTGCTACACGTCACCCTTTCAGGGAACCCCTCTGGCCGACAAGGCAGCACAGGCCGTGAGGAATGCCCTGGCATGGCATGATCCGCCCCGTTCCTCGTCTCCAACCCACGGGCACCTGACCATGATCTACGCATTTCTGAAAACCATCCATCTGCTGTCCCTCATCGTCTGGATCGGGGGCATGGTGTTCGCCCATTTCTTCCTGCGCCCGGCGGTGGCCAGGCTGGAAGCGCCCGAGCGCATCCGCCTGATGCACGATGTGCTGGGCCGCTTTTTCAGCGCGGTGCTGTGGGCTGCCGGGCTGACGCTGGCCACCGGGCTGTGGATGATCGGACGCGTGGCCAAGGAGGTCGTGCAGTCGGGAGGCAGCTTTGCCATGCCGCTGGAGTGGACCGTGATGGCGACGCTGGGCATCGTGATGATGGCCATCTTCGGGCACATCCGCTTTGCCCTGTACAAGCGCCTGTCGCGTGCGCTCACGGCGTCGGACTGGCCGGCCGGCGGCGCTGCGCTGGGCAGCATCCGGTTGTGGGTGAGCATCAACCTGGGGCTGGGCGTGGCGATTGTGGTCATCACCCTGTTGGGTCTGCCCGCCTGAGTTGCTGGCTGGGTCCGCCCCAAGCCGTCGCCCTGCGCACGCTACGGACGAAATCCGTCAGCGGACGGGCCGGATTCAGTCCAGACAACCCCTTGCATCCACCCGGATCAGCTCGGCCACGCGGCCGCTCTGCAGGCCGCCGCGCACACCGATCAGCCACTCGTGCAGGTTGACCGTGGGGTCGCAGTGGCCGGGGATGAGCCAGAGCGTGCTGCCCAGCGCGGGTAGCGGGGCTGCACCCGTGGCGCGCAGCGTGGTGTGTTCGTCGCTGCAGCCCGTGGCCTCGAGTGCGGCGCCATGCACGCGCGGCAGGCCCGAGTCGATGGCGTGGCTCTTGTGGCCGGCGTCCACCACCACGTGGGCGCTGCTCACACTCATGACCTGGGTCTTGACGAAGAGGGCGTGCTCGAAGGCGGGCTGGGCCGGGTCGGCCTCGTTGCGCGCGTAGTCGGCGTCCATGAAGAGGTAGGAGCCGGCCTGCAGCTCGCCGAAGACGCCGCTGGTGGCCTCCAGCCCGAAGGTGCCGCTGCCCGCGCCCGTGACCAGCGGCAGGCTCAGCCCCGCAGCCTCGACGAGGCGGCGCGCTTCCTGCACGCGGGCGATGACCTCGTCCAGCGCGGCGCGGCGCTCGGCCACGCTGCGCAGGTGCTGGGCACGGCCGTTGTAGGCCTGCAGCCCGGCCAGGCGCAGGGCCGGCTGGCGCGCGATGGCCTGGGCCAGCGGCAGCACATCGGCCGGCTCGGCCACGCCGCAGCGCTGCTGGCCCACGTCGAGCTCGACGAAGACGTCGATCAGGTTCTGACCCGGGCCCAGGGCCTGGGCCAGCGCCTCGATGCCCGTGCGGCTGTCGACGGCGATGGCCAGCCGGCCCCCGCGCAGCTGCAGCGCGCGCGCCAGCGCGGCGACGCGCTGCAGCTTGGACGGCGCGACGATCTCGTTGCTGATGTAGATGTCGCCCACGCCGGCGGCGGCCAGGGCCTCGGCCTCGGAGGTCTTCTGCACGCACACGCCCACGGCCCCGGCCTGCATCTGGCGCAGCGCCAGCGCGGCGCTCTTGTGCATCTTGGCGTGGGGGCGCAGGCGCATGCCGTGCAACTTCGCGTAGTCGGCCATGCGCTGCAGGTTGCGCTCCATGGCGTCGAGGTTGACCACCAGCGCCGGGGTGTCGATGGCCGTCACGCCCTGGCCAAGCAGGGCGGTCAGGCGCGCCGGGGCGTGCTCAGGTGGTGAATTCATCGCGCGTGTCGTCTTCGAGGTGCGAGGTGTCGGCCCAGCCCACCAGGGACAGGCCCTGCGGCGTCCAGAGCAGGCGGTTGACGGCGGTGTTGCCCAGCTGCCAGGTGCGCGGGGCCTGCAGGTCCTGCCCGGTGGCGGCGCGGTAGAGCTGGTCCATGATGCCGCCGTGCGCGACCAGCACGATCTGCTGGCCCGGGTGGCGCGCGGCGAGTTCGTGCAGCGTGCGCGTGAGGCGCTCGCGCACCTGCAGCAGCGTCTCGCCGCCGGCCGGCGCCCAGTCGGGGGTGCGGTTGCGCCAGTGTCCGGATTCCTCGGGCCAGGTCTGCTCGATCTCGACGTAGGTCTTGCCCTCGAAGATGCCGAAGCCGCGCTCGCGCAGGCCCACGTGGGTGGCCAGCGGCGCGCCCGTGGCGGCGGCGATGGCCTGTGCGGTGTGGTGGGCGCGCTGCAGGTCGCTGCTGTAGATGGCGTGGATGTCGTCGCGCGCGGCCAGCGCCTGCGCCAGGCGCTGCGCCTGCCAGCGGCCGGTGTCGTTGAGCGGGATGTCGAGATGGCCCTGGATGCGGGTGTCCACGTTCCAGGCGGTTTCGCCGTGGCGGATGGCGAGGATGCGGGTGGTCTTGTCCATGCGATGCGGGGTGCTCAGCGCGGGATCTCGACCTTGACGCGCTGCGCGCCGGCCGGCGGGTTGGGGAAGTCCTTGAGCGCGGCGGCCAGCACCGCGCGCAGGATGTTGTAGCGGTCGCTCCAGGGGCCCTCGTGCGTGGCGCGGGTCTCGTAGACGATCTGGTTGCTGGCCAGCTCGCGCAGCAGCAGCGTCACTTCATGCCGGTACTGCGTGGGCGGAGGAAAGCGCATGCCCATGCCCACCATGCTGCCCATGCCGATGCCCACGTTGCCGGTGCCGATGAAGACCGAGGTGCTCACGCCGCTGCTGCTGCCGTAGGGGCGCCCCCAGTCGTCGACCAGATAGCCCTCCATGCGCGTACTGAGCTGCACGCTGTACTTCGCGCCCGCATCGTCCCGTACCAGGCCCACTTCGGCCAGCTCGGCTTCGGCCAGGGCCTCGAGGGTGTCGGTCTCGGCCTGGTCCTGCTGCGAGGGCAGGCGCTCGAAGCGGTAGCGTGCCCCCGCCTCGATGGGGCTGCCGCCGGCCGGCGTGGCGGCGGTGGCGCGGACCTGGGACTCGACCAGGCGCATGCCCGAGCAGCCCCCGAGCAGGAGTGCCGCGGTCAGCAGGGTGGCAAGGCGTCGCATGGCAGGCTCCTGTCGGGGTTCAGAGTTGCACCACCTGCACGCCCGGCAGCGCCGGGGCGGCAGGGAATTCCTCTTCGTCGAAGGCGTGGTCGCCGTTCTCGTCGGGCACGCCCGTGGCCTTGAGGTTGCGGAAGTCGTGCAGGCGCGCGTCCATCAGGTGCGATGGCACGACGTTCTGCAGCGCGGTGAACATGGTCTCCAGCCGGCCGGGGAACTTCCTGTCCCACTCGCGCAGCAGGTTGCCGATCTGCTTGCGCTGCAGGTTCTCCTGGCTGCCGCACAGGGTGCACGGGATGATGGGGAACTGGCGGTGCTCGGCCCAGCGGACCAGGTCCTTCTCGACCACGTAGGCCATGGGCCGGATCACGATGAATTCGCCGTTGTCGCTGGTGAGCTTCGGGGGCATGCCCTTGAGCTTGCCGCCGAAGAACATGTTGAGGAAGAAGGTCTGCAGCATGTCGTCGCGGTGGTGGCCCAGCGCGAGCTTGTTGCACTTGAGTTCGCGCGCCACCCGGTACAGGATGCCGCGGCGCAGCCGGCTGCACAGGCTGCACATGGTCTTGCCTTCGGGGATGTTCTTCTTGACGATGGAATAGGTGTCCTGGGTCTCGATGTGGAACTCGATGCCAAGGTTCTTCAGGTACTCGGGCAGGATGTGGTCGGGGAAGCCCGGCTGCTTCTGGTCCAGGTTGACGGCGACCAGCGTGAAGTCGATGGGTGCGCGGGCCTTGAGCTTCATGAGGATGTCCAGCATGCCGTAGCTGTCCTTGCCGCCGGACATGCAGACCATGACGCGGTCGCCTTCCTCGATCATGTTGTAGTCGACGATGGCCTGGCCGACGTTGCGGCACAGGCGCTTCTCGAGCTTGTGGGTCTCGCGTTCGATCTTCAGGGCCTTGTCATTGCTGACGGCGGGTTCGTTGTCTAGCCAGACGGCACTCATCGTATTCACTCCATGGGCCGATGGCCCGGCAGGGCTCACGCCCCGTTTCACTGGTTGGATTCCACGCTCACCACTGACCGGTTTCGGCGCGGATGGCGACTTCGCAGTCGTCGAAGATCTCGAGCTTGACGATCTTCACCCTCACCCCGATCACCCCGGGCAGCTGCAGCAGGCGGTTGGCCAGCTTGCCGATCATGCTCTCGAGCAGGTTCATGTGCTCGCGCTGGCATTCGTCGATGATGATCTCGCGCACCTTGCGGTAGTCCAGCACATGGTTGATGTCGTCGTCGTGCGGCAGCAGCGGCTGGGGCCCCAGGTTGAGCTCGGCGTCGACCTGGATGGGCTGCGGTGCGGCGCGCTCGTGGTCGAGGATGCCCAGGTTGGCGTCGAAGCGCAGCCCGGTGAGCGTGAGGATCTGGGTGCCGATGGACTTCATCACATCATCGAGAAATCGCGCTCGAAGCGCATGAGGTGCTGGCCGCCGTCGACCAGCAGCGTGGTGCCGGTGATGGAGGTGTTTTCCAGCGCGAATTTCACGGCGCCGGCCACGTCCCCGGGGGTGGAGGAGCGCCCCAGCGGCGAGAGCCGGTGCAGCGCCTCGAACTTCTCCGGCGTGAGGAAGTCGCTGGTCAGCGTGAGCCCCGGCGCCACGCCGACCACGCGCACCTCGGGCGCCAGCGCCATGGCCAGCATGGTGTTGGCGGCCTCCAGCGCGGCCTTGGACAGGGTGTAGCTCAGGAAATCGGGGTTCTGGTTCCACAGCTTCTGGTCCAGCAGGTTGACCACCACGCCGGCGGCCGCCCGCGCATGCACATGCGCGTGCAGCGCCTGCGCCAGCAGGATGGGGGCGCCGGTGTTGCTGCGCAGGTGGCGCTCCATGGCCGCGAAGCCGAAGCCGGCGGCATCGTCGTGCTCGAAGATGGCCGCGCAGTTGACCACGGCATCGACCTGGCCGAAATGCGCCACCACGCGCGGCAGCAGCGCGCGCACCGCGTCCTCGTCGGCCAGATCGGCACCGAAGGCCGCCGCCGTGGTGCCGAGCTGCCCGCAGTCGGCCACCGTCTGTTCTGCCTCGTCGGCCGAATGGCGGAAATGCACCGCCACCTGCCAGCCCGCTCGGGCCAGCACGAGCGCGATCTCGCGGCCCAGGCGCTTGGCCGAGCCGGTGACGAGGACGGTGCGGGAGGGGGTGGACATTGGGGGACAATGGAGGCCGTGACGACGACAGCCGACAGTTTAACGACCGCCCTGACATCCCGCATTGTGCAAGCCATCTCGGCCGCCGGCGGCTGGATCGGCTTCGACGATTTCATGGCCCGGGCCCTGTACACCCCGGGCCTGGGCTACTACGCCAGCGACCTGCGCAAGCTTGGCCTGATGCCGGCCTCGGGCAGCGACTTCGTGACGGCGCCCGAGCTCACTCCCCTCTTCGGCCACACCCTGGCCAGCCAGGTCGGCGAGGCGCTGCGGCACACGCAGACCGACGAGGTCTGGGAGTTCGGTGCCGGCTCCGGCGCGCTGGCGCTGCAGCTGCTCGAGACCCTGGGCGATGCCGTGCGGCGCTACACCATCGTCGATGTCTCGGGCGCCCTGCGCGCGCGCCAGCAGCAGGCCCTGCAGCGCTACGGCGACCGCGTGCACTGGGCCTTGGAGCTGCCGCCGCGCATCGAGGGCGTCGTCGTGGGCAACGAGGTGCTCGACGCCATGCCGGTGCAGCTGCTGGTGCGCCGGGGCGGGGCCTGGCACGAGCGCGGCGTGGCACTCGACGGCCAGGGCCGCTTCGTCTGGGCCGACCGCCCCACGGCGCTGCGCCCGCCGCTGGAGATCGAGGGCGGGCACGACTACCTGACCGAGATCCACCCGCAGGCCGAGGCCTTCGTGCGCACCCTGGCCGAGCGGCTCCAGCGCGGTGCCGCCTTCTTCCTCGACTACGGCTTCCCCGAAGCCGAGTACTACCACCCGCAGCGCCACATGGGCACAGTCATGTGCCACCGGGCCCACCAGGCCGACGCCGACCCGCTGGCCGACGTGGGCCTCAAGGACATCACCGCGCACGTCAACTTCACCGGTATCGCGCTGGCCGCGCAGGATGCCGGCCTGCACGTGCTGGGTTATGCCAGCCAGGCGCGCTTCCTCCTCAATGCCGGGCTGGCGCAGCGCATGGAGCAGGCTGCGCTGCCGGCGCGGGCCCAGGCCTACAAGCTGCTGGCCGAGCACGAGATGGGCGAGCTGTTCAAGGTCATCGCCCTGGGCGCCGGCACGCCCTGGGTGCCGGCCGGTTTTGCGGCCGGCGACCGCACCCACACCCTCTGACCCCAGGCCCCACCATGTACCGCTGGCTCCTCGTCATCTTCTTCCTGCTGCTGCTGATCAACGCCGTCACGCCCTGGTTCAAGCGCATCGGCTTCGGCCGCCTGCCCGGGGACCTGAACTTCACCCTGTTCGGCCGCGAGTTCAACCTGCCGTTCACTACCACTATCATCCTGAGCCTGGTGGCCGCCGGCGTCGCCAGATTCCTCTGAACCGATCATCCGCACGCCGCGGCATGGAAGCCTTTTGCCTATGTACATCACGGTCCGCAAGAAATTCTCGCTCTCGCTGCTGATTGCCGCAGCCTGGATGATCTTCTCCCTGTGGGTGGCCAGCCGCTGGTTCGAGGACCTGTCGGCCATGGTCGGCACCTTCTTCGCCGGCTTCCTCATCCTGTTCATCGCGATCATTCCCGGCTTCATGAATGCCTTCATGGTCAGCAGCCTGCTCCTGGACCGCCGCCCGCCCCGCCGGCCGCTGGCGTCCTACCCGGCCGTGACCGTCCTGATCGCGGCCTACAACGAGGAAAAGTACATCGAGCAGACGATCCTCAGCATCTCGCACCAGAACTATCCGGGGGAGATCGAGGTCATCGTCATCGACGACGGCTCCCGGGACCGGACGGCCGAGATCGTCCAGGCCCAGGCCGCCTACCTGCCCTGGCTGCGCTGCATCAGCCTGGACGAGAACGGTGGCAAGGCCCATGCGCTGAACCAGGGCCTGGCCCAGGCCCGCCACGACCTGATCGTGACGGTCGATGGCGACTCCTTCCTGGCCCGCGAGGCGCTGGTGCGCATCGTCGAACGCTACAGGAACGACCCGCCCGACACGCGGGCCGTGGCCGGGACCACCCTGGTGCGCAATTCACGCGACAACTGGCTGACCCAGGCGCAGGAGTGGGACTATTTCCACGGCATCGCCACGGTCAAGCGCGTGCAGTCGCTCAACCAGGGCACGCTGGTGGCCCAGGGGGCCTTCTCCCTCTATGACAAGGCGGCGCTGCGGGCCATCGGTGGCTGGCCGGCGACGGTCGGCGAGGACATCGTCATGACCTGGGCGCTGCTCAAGCATGGCTACCGCGTCGGCTATTGCGAGGACGGCATCGTCTTCACGGTCGTGCCCAACACCCTGCGCGGCTTCGTGGCCCAGCGCCGGCGCTGGGCCCGCGGCATGATCGAGGCCTTCAAGCGCCACCCCGGCGTGCTCTTCAAGTCCCGCCTGTCGGTCTTCTTCATCTGGTGGGACCTGCTGTTCCCGCTGATGGACATCGCCTACACCTTCGGCTTCATCCCGGGGCTGATCCTGGCGGCCTTCGGCAACTACGCCATCGTCGGGCCGATGTCGCTGAGCCTGTTCCCCCTGGCCCTGGTGATCAACTGGGTCATGTACCAGACCGAGAAGCGGATGTTCGAGGCCCAGGGACTGCATGTGAGGAGGAACATCCTGGGCTTCCTGGTGTACCTCTTCCCCTACGGCATGCTGCTGCAGCCCTCGGCCGTGCTCGGCTACCTGTCCGAGGCGCTCAACCTCAAGAAGAACTGGGGCACCAAATGAAACTGTCGAACCCTTGCACCGGAGCCGCCCTGCGCCCGGCCGCGCGCCTGCTGGCAGTGGCCCTGCTGTGTGTCCAGGGCTGGGCCCATGCGGCCGACACCGGCAGTGCGTCGGCCGTCCTGATGCCCAGCCTGTACGTCTCGCAGGACAGCGAGGACTTCCACGTCCGCAAGCTCGGCGCCGGGATCATGCCGCTCTACCAGGACGGCAACCATTACACCGGCCTCAAGGCGGCCCATCACCATTTCTCGGCCGGCGACTGGTCCGCGGACAGCACGCAGGTGACGCTGGCCAGGACGGCCATTGACCCCAACAGCGGCCTGGGCTACCAGGCCGGCATCGGCGTCAATGCGCTGCGCGAGCGCGAACTGCTGACGGCGGATCTGGAGTATTCCTTCGCGCTTGGCTCCGCCACCAGTGCCGCGCTGTCCTACCTGCGCGACTGGGTCGAGACGCCCAATTCCCTGGACCAGGGTGTGAGCCTCAACTACGTCAGCGCCAGCCTGGAGCATCGCTTCGGCCCGGGCTGGACGGCCATCGGCCTGCTGGGCCAGCACCGCTTCTCCGACGACAACGTCCGCGACCATGCCCGCGTCCGGCTGGTCTACGACCTGCTGCCCGAACTGGGGCTCAACGTCCAGTACCGGCACCGGCATTTCTGGAACAGCCAGCCGGCCAATGGCAACTATTTCAACCCGGATGCCTATTACGAGAACATGCTGGCGCTGGGCCTGCGGCGCAAGCTCAGCGGCTGGATGCTGTCGGGCACGCTCGGACTCGGGCGTCAGCAGGTCGCCAGCGATCCGCAGGCCTCGACCCACCTGGCCGAGTTCGAGGCCGTCAGTCCTCTGGCCGGGCAGGTCTACTTCAAGACCCGGCTGGGCTATTCCGACAGCGCGAATTTCAACGGCCCGGACTACGTCCACAAATACCTGCAGGCCGAGCTGCTGCTGCGCTTCTGAGGCGGGGGGCGCGGCCCTTGAACTGGCCGGCCCTGCCCCCATCCTGTCAGGCAGAAAGGGGTCCTCATGAGCGAAACGCGCCACATCGTCTGTCCGCACTGCCACACCACCAACCGCGTCAAGGTCGATGACTTGGGCAGCGCGCCCGATTGCGGCAAATGCCACCAGCCGCTGTTTGACGGCCACCCGGTGGCGCTGGACGCGGCTTCCTTCGAGCGCCACATCGGCCGCAACGAGGTGCCGGTGCTGGTGGATTTCTGGGCCCCCTGGTGCGGCCCCTGCCGCATGATGGCGCCGGCCTTCGAGCAGGCGGCGGCGCAGCTCGAGCCCCAGGTGCGGCTGGCCAAGGTCAACACCGAGGACGAGCAGCAGCTCGCCGCGCGCTTCAACATCCGCAGCATCCCGACCCTGGCGCTCTTCGTCGGCGGGCGCGAGGTGGCGCGCCAGCCCGGCGCCATGACTTCCCCGGCCCAGATCGCGACCTGGGTGCGCAGTCAGCTGCGCTGATCAGCCCTCGATCGTCCACTCGTGCCGGCAGGCCCGGCAGCGCACCCGCGTCTGCTGCTTGCTCCCGTCTTCGCCGGCCACCTCGAAGCGTCCGTAGCTGCCGCATGCGGGGCAATTGGCCTGGTTGGCCACTTCCTCGGCGTGCATCAGCAGGTAGAGGTAGCGCCGCAGGGCCCACAGGCCGATGGCGCCGCTGGCGATGAACAGCAGCACGTCGAGCAGTTTTTCCGCGGGACTGCCGCCGCGGAACACCTCCAGCAGGCCGATCAGCGCGATGCTGCACAGCAGGGCCAGCAACAGGTGCGCGTGGCTGGAGAGCAGCTCGCGTTCGTACCATTTGCGAAAGCCGTAACGCCGCACGCCCTCGGCCAGCGGCGGGTTGAAGGGGTTGCGCGGCGGCGTGGCCATGCGCCCATCATGAGGCGGCCGCCGCCGCCGTGCCGGCGAGGCTGGCCAGCAGCCGACTGCCGCAGCGGGTTATTCGCCCTCGTGCGGCAGTCCGAGATGGCGGGCCACCGCGCGCGCACGGGCCGCGTGGATGAGCTCGCCCACCTGCTTGCCGCTGTGGCCCTGGGCCATCGCGTGCTCGGCGATCTCGTGCGTGGGCAGCGCCAGCACGGCGTCGAGCACGCCCTGCAGGCGCGCACGCTGCGGGTAGGGCTCGTCCTGCAGGCCCAGGCGGCCGCGGGCGTCGCACTCGCAGGCCAGCAGCACCTCGGCAAAGCGCTGCGGCTTGCGGATGGCGTCGCAGCGCTCCAGCAGCCGCACCAGGGCGGTGGCGCCCAGCGTGCCGCTGCGGTGGATGTTGCCGTGCTCGCGCGCCACCACGTCCGCCAGTTCGCGGCAGTCGACGGGCACGCGCAGGCGCTCGCACAGGCCCTTGAGCAGGCGCGCGCTGCGCTCCTCGTGGCCGATGTGGCGCGGCAGCACGTCGGCTGGCGTGGTGCCCTTGCCCAGGTCGTGGCCCAGGCAGGCAAAGCGCACGGTCAGCGGCGCGCCCAGCTGCGCGGCCATGTCCAGCACCAGCATCAGGTGCACGCCGGTGTCGATCTCAGGGTGGTGCTGCGCAGGCTGCGGCACGCCCCACAGGCGCTCCACCTCGGGCAGCAGGCGCCTGAGCGCCCCGCAGGCGCGCAGCACGTCGAACATGCGCGAGGGCTTGTCCTCCATGAGCCCGCGGCTGAGCTCCTGCCAGACGCGCTCGGCCACCAGGTGGTCGACCTCGCCGTCGTCCACCATGTGGCGCATGAGCTCCATGGTCTCGGGTGCCACCGTGAAGTCGGTGAAGCGTGCCGACAGCCGCGCCACGCGCAGGATGCGCACCGGGTCCTCGCGGAAGGCCGGCGTCACATGCCGGAACACCCGATGCTCGATGTCGCGCTTCCCGTCGTAGGGGTCGGTCAGATGCACGTGATCGAAGCTGCCGTCGGGCCGGCACTGGCTGCTGTGCACGGCGATGGCGTTGATGGTCAGGTCGCGCCGCGCCAGGTCTTCCTCCAGTGTCACGTCGGGCGAGGTGTGGATGGCGAAGCCCTTGTAGCCGCGCGCGGTCTTGCGCTCGGTGCGCGCCAGCGCGTGTTCCTCCCTGGTCTGCGGGTGCAGGAAGACCGGGAAATCCTTGCCTACCGGCACGAAGCCCCGCGCGGCCATCTCCTCGGGCGTGGCACCCACCACCACCCAGTCGTGGTCCTTCACGGGCAAGCCGAGCAGGGCATCGCGCACCGCGCCGCCCACCATGTAGATCTGCATGGGCTGCAGTCTAGCGGTTCGGGCTAGCGCCTGAGCCGGTAGGGCTCCTCGAAGGCGAGGAAGTCAGCCTCGGCGCAGGCCTCGGCAATCCAGGCCGCCACGGCCGGCAGCTGGGCCACGCGATCCACGTACGCCGCAATGTCGGCCGGGACGGGCAGGGCATAAGTCTTGAAGCGCATGCAGACCGGGGCAAAGTAGGCGTCGGCGATGCTGAACGCGCCGAACAGCATGGGCCCGCCGTGCCGCGCCAGCAGCTCGCGCCACATGGCCACCAGGCGCGCGACGTCTGCGCGCACGGCGGGCTGGTCGCGCCAGATCAGCGCGCCCGCCTCGGGAAGGGAGGCCTCGATGTTCTGCGGGCAGTGGCTGCGCAGGGCGGAGAAGCCGGCATGCATCTCGGCGCAGATGCTGCGCGCGCGGGCGCGGGCCGCGCGCTCGGCTGGCCAGAGCTGTTTTTCGGGCCAGGTCTCGGCCAGGTATTCGGCAATGGCCAGCGTGTCCCAGATGACGAGTTCGCCGTCCTGCAGCACCGGTACCTTGCCGGTGGGCGTGATGGCCGCCAGGGCCTGCTTGAATTGCGAGCCGGCGTCGAAGCTGTCGAAGCGGACCCGGACCTCCTCGAAGGGGATGCCGGCCTGGCGCAGCAGCACCCAGGGCCGCATGGACCAGGACGAGTAGTTCTTGTTGCCGATGGTGAGCTTGAGCATGGGCGCCTCCGGCACCCATGGTAGCGCGGCATCAGCGCCGGCGGAAGCGGCCGCGCCGCGCCACGTGGGGGTCCGCGGCGCCCAGATAGCCCGGGGCCACGGCCGTGACGGCGGCCGGCGTGATGTCCAGGGCCACGAGGCCCGGCAGGCGTCCGCTGGCCACGTTGTCCACGCGCATGGAGTCGAGGTTGTCGCGGCTCATCAGCGGCTCGCCCGGGGCCAGTTCCATCATCAGCGCCTGCAGCCGGCCCAGGGCCATGGGCAGGCCGATCACGGGACGGCCCCTGCCGCGGCGCACGCCGGCGGCCCGTCCGGCGAGCTGCACGAGTTCGCGCAGGGTCAGCACGCCCGGGCCGCCGAGCTCGTAAGTGCGGCCCGCGGTGCGCGCATCCTGCAGGCAGCGCACGATGGCCTGGGCCACGTCTTCCACCCAGACCGGCTGGAAGCGCGCGTTGGCGCCGGCCAGCGGCATGAGCGGGAAGATCCGCTGCAGGCGTGCGAAGAGGTTGAGGAAGCGGTCGTCGGCGCCGAAGATGACGCTGGGGCGCAGCACCGTGAGCTGCAGGCCCTGGGTGGCGGCGGCCAGCAGCGCGGTTTCGCCGCGGCTCTTGCTGCGCAGGTAGCGCGAGGGCGCGGTGCCGCCCGCTTCCGGTGCCGCGCCCAGGGCGCTGACATGCACCAGCCGCCGCACGCCCGTGGCCAGGCAGGCGCGCGCGAGTTTCTGGGGCAGCGCGACGTGCACCTGCTCGAATGCGGCCTCGCTGCCGTGCAGGATGGCCACCAGGTTGACCACGGCGTCATGGCCGCTGAGCACGCGGCGCAGCGTGGCCTCGTCGTGTGCGTCGCCCTCGAGGACGGTCAGGCCCGGCAGGTGCTGCACGGCGCTGGCGTTGGCCGCGCGGCGCGTGAGCACGGTGACGGACCAGCGCTCGCGCACGAGCTTTTCACAGACATGGCGGCCGACGAAGCCGGTGCCACCCAGCAGCAGCACACGCTTCATTCGAAAGCCCTCCGCGCTGTGCGCTGCGGGATGGGCACCTCGGAGCGGCCGTTCGCGCTCATGGCAATTGTTCGTCGGGTTCGTCGGAGGTGGTGACCAGCGGGCCGACGGTGCCCAGCCGCGCCTTGAGCGACTGCGGCTCGCCGCTGAGCACGGCGGCGTAGCTGGTGGTGTTGGCGAGCACCTTCTTGACGTAGTCACGCGTCTCGGCAAAGGGCACGTTCTCGGCCCAGATGGCGGCGTCGAGCACCGGGTCGCCGTCGACACCACGCCAGCGCTTGGAGCGCGAGGGGCCGGCGTTGTAGGCGGCGGTGGCCAGCGGCATGGAGCCTTCGAAACTGTCGAGCACGAGCTTGAGGTAGCCGGTGCCGATGGCGATGTTGGTGTCACGCTCGGTGATCTGGCGCGGCTTGAAGTCGCGCAGGCCGATGCGGCGCGCCGTCCAGCGCGCGGTGGCGGGCATGACCTGCATCAGGCCGGCGGCGCCGACGCTGGACTTCGCATCGGTGATGAAACGGCTCTCCTGGCGGATCAGGCCGTAGACGTAGGCCGGGTCCAGGCCGATGCGGCTGGCGCGCGCCGTCACCTCCTCGCGGAAGGGCGTGGGGAAGCGCTGCGCGAAGTCCATCACGGACTTGGTGCGCTCGCTGGCGTTGATGCAGCGGTCCCAGATGTGCTGTTCGCAGGCGAGGTCGGCCGCGGCCAGCAGTTCGCGGTCGGTCATGCCGCCGCGCTGGTGCAGGTTGGTGGTGTAGTTCCACTCGCGCACGCCGTCGCTGCGCAGGCCGATGCGCAGGGCGTACAGGGCGCGCTGCAGACCCGGGTTGGTGCGCGCAGCGGCCTTTTCCTCCTCGCTCAGCGCCGGCGGTGCGGGCGGCACGGCAATGCGCTCGCCCAGCTCCTCCAGCGCGAGCTGCTCGTAGAAGCCGCGCGGCGAGGCGATGGACTGCAGCAGGGCCTGGGCCCGCAGTTCGGCGTCCGGGGCCTGCAGGGCCAGCAGGGCGCGGGCGCGCCAGTAGATCCAGGTCGGGTCGCGCAGCTGGCCGGGGCTGAGCGCAGAGATGCCGTCCTGCACCTGTTGCCAGTCACCGGCGCGCAACGCGGCGCGCACCCGCCACACGAGGTGGTCGGCGTGCATGTGTTCGGGCCGACCCTGGGCAAAGTAGCCCAGCGCCTTGTCGGAATGGGCGCGGGCGGCGCGCTTGCCGATCACGCCCCAGATCCAGCTGCGCTCCTCCTGCGTGAGCTGGGCGCGCCAGCGCAGCTTGTTCATCTCCTCGGCCGCGGCCTCGAAGTCGCTGGAGGCCAGGCGGATCAGCGCCAGCGTGACCAGCTCGCGCGTGCTCGGACGCAGGGCGAGCAGCTTGCCCTCGAGGTAGCGTTCCGGCTTGCCGTACAGGGCGCCGAGACGCGGACCCCATTGGGGCTCCAGCAGGCCCACGGCCTGCTCGGCAATCTGCGGCTTGTCGAACTCGAAGCCCAGGCGCGCCCGACGCCAGGCCACCAGCGGGTCCATGCGCTCGGCGCGCAGCAGCTGGGCCGCGGCGGCGCTGCAGCCTTCGTCGCGCTCGCGCTGCTCCAGCCAGAGCTCGGCCACGCGGTCGGCCACGTCGGCCTGGCTGGAGATGTGCTCGGCCAGCAGCGCGTAGCACTTCACCGCGGCATCGTCGTTCATGCGGAATTTCGGGTGTTCGGCCATGAAGGTGGCCCAGTCGCGCTGCTTGCCCAGCTGCAGCAGCCAGTCGTTGCGCAGGCGGTCTTCCTGGTAGGTGCCGGCGTAGCGGGTGAGGAAGGCGCGGATCTCGTCGTGCGTGGCGGTCTCGAGGCGGGCGTGCAGTTCCCAGTAGGCGGCCCAGGGTTCCAGCACATGGCCCTGCACCTGCGGCAGCAGTGCGGCCAGGCGCTTGCTGTCGGTCTTCTGGTAGGCCTCCGACATCTCGATGATCCGGCTGTCGGCACTGGGCTGGGGGCGCGGTTTGGTCTTGACGCTGGCGACAGCAGGCAGACCCAGCCCGAGTGCCAGCGCGAAGGATGTCAGAATGACTTGAAACTGCATGTTGGAATTATGGACACTTCCGAGGGAAAAGGGGCGTCTGACAAGAAAGTTCTGCGTCAGAGGCTCATCACACAACGCCTGAACCTGCCCGATCGCCTACAGCGTGCGGCACTTTTGCAACAGGTCATGCGCATCTGGCTCGTCGGGCGCAGCGACACCGTCATCGGTGCCTACTGGCCGATCAAGGGCGAATTCGACCCGCTGCCGGCCCTGCACCGCTGGAAGGAGGATGGCGAGCTGCTCGACGAGCCGCAGCCGCGCCGCATCGGCCTGCCGGTGATCGACAAGGTGCACAAGACCCTGAGCTTCCATGCCTGGTACCCGGGCTGCCCGATGGAGGAGGACGCTTACGGCATCCCCAAGCCCAAGGACACCGAGCTCATCGTGCCCACCCTGCTCTTCGTGCCCTGCGTGGGCTATGGGCCCGGCGGCTACCGCCTGGGCTACGGCGGCGGCTTCTACGACCGCACCCTGGCCGCGCTGCAGCCGCGGCCGTTCACCGTGGGCCTGGGTTTCACCCAGGGCTATCTGGACGACCTCGAGCCCGAGCCGCACGACGTCCCGCTGGACGCCATCCTCAACGACAACGGCGTGGTCTGGCCGGTGTGATCGGGGCGTGACGGGCATTTGACGTTTGTCAATCCCGGGCGGGCTGTTCGGGTGCACAGTGCATTTCTGTCCACGCGATGCCGGCCTTTCACCCGGCCGCGCTGGATTCACGGAAGTACTGCCCATGACCGCACCCGCTGCCAAGAAGACCCGTCGAACCGCTGCCAGTTCCGCTGCAAATGCGCCGCGCAGGACGGCCACCCCATCCGGATCGCGTACCGGCGCTCGTGCAGCCTCGCGCGGTGACGTTGCGCCGTCGACCGCCGCCCGTGCGCTCGAGGCCTACGTGGCCCGGGAGGCCACCGAGGCGGCGCAGGGCAAAGCTGCGGCGGCCGCGCTGGCGCTGGTGCGCGACGACGCTGCGGGTTCACCGCGCGACCGGGCCCGGGCGCTGCGTGCGCTGCTGGAGGGTGCCTCCCCCGATGACCAGCGCGTGTTGCGCAAGGTGCTGCTGTCCAAAACTGAGGCGGCCGGCGCGGACCGGATCGACCCGGACGAGGAACTGGCGCCTGACTGGCGCGACGGCGGCTATCCCTACAAGAACCTCATGCGCCGCTCGGCCTACGAGCGGGAGAAGTTTCGCCTGCAGGTGGAACTGCTCAAGCTGCAGGCCTGGGTCAAGGAGACCGGCCAGCGCGTGGTGATCCTGTTCGAGGGACGCGATGCGGCCGGCAAGGGCGGAACCATCAAGCGCTTCATGGAGCATCTCAACCCGCGCGGCGCCCGTGTGGTGGCGCTGGAGAAACCGACGGACGAGGAGCGCGGCCAGTGGTATTTCCAGCGCTATGTCCGGCACCTGCCCACCCATGGCGAGATCGTCCTGTTCGACCGGTCCTGGTACAACCGCGCCGGCGTGGAGCGCGTCATGGGCTTTTGCAGCGATGCCGAGTACGCCGAGTTCATGCGCCAGACCCCGGAGTTCGAGCGCCATCTCGTCAGGAGCGGCGTGCACCTGATCAAGTTCTGGTTCAGCGTCAGCCGCAAGGAGCAGCGGCGCCGCTTCAAGGAGCGCGAGGCCCATCCGCTCAAGCAGTGGAAGCTCAGCCCCATCGACATGGCCTCCCTCGACAAATGGGAAGACTACACCCGCGCCAAGGAAGCGATGTTTTTCGAGACCGACACCGCCGATGCGCCCTGGACCGTCATCAAGAGTGACTGCAAGAAACGCGCGCGCCTCAATGCGATGCGCTACGTCCTGCACAAGCTGCCGTATGAGAAAAAGGAGCTCGTCCAGATCGGCAAGCTCGATCCGCTGATCGTGGGCCGCGCGCATGTCGTGTACGAGCGGGGCGAGAAGCCCGGTGCCATCCTCTGACGCAGGGGGCGTGGGCACGACGCCGGCATGGCCGGGCGGACCGTCGCCGCAAGGCGCTGCAGGATTCACCTATCCGTAAGCCGTTTCGATTATTAGAATCCTTCCTTCCTGCCAGACTGCGCAGCATTGCGTACCACCGCGCCACCTACGGAGCCTCCATGAGCAAAGCCTTTGCCTCGCAAGCCGACCTGACCGACAAGAAAACCACCTTCGAGCAGCTGAGCGCGCACTGCTGGGCCTACACCACCGAGGGCGACCCGAACTCGGGCGTCATCATCGGCGAGCGCTTCATCCTGGTCAGCGACGCCACCGCTACCCCGGCCATGGCGAAAGATCTGATTGCCAAGATCCGCACCGTCAGCGACCTGCCCATCAAGTACGTGTTGCTCACGCATTACCACGCGGTGCGCGTGCTCGGTGCCTATGCCTATGCCGCCGAGGGCGCCACCGAGATCATCGCCAGCCAGGGCACGCTGGAGCTGATCCGCGAGCGCGGCGCGCAGGACATGAAGAGCGAGATGGAGCGCTTCCCGCGCCTGTTCCGCAACGCCGAGACCGTGCCCGGCCTGACCTGGCCGACCATGGTCATCGGCGGCGGCGATCCCGTGAAGGGCGAGGTGCCGGGCAAGCTGTCCATCAACCTCGGCGGCGTGGTGGTGCAGATCTGGAGCCCGGGCCCGGGCCACACGCGCGGCGACACCATTGCCTGGGTCGAGGAGGAAAAGGTGCTGTACTCGGGCGACCTCGTCGAGTACGAGGCCGGCGTCTACACCGGTGACGCCCAGCTCGAAGAATGGCCCGCCACGCTCGAGGCCCTGCGCGCGCTCAGGGCCGAGTACCTGGTGCCGGGCCGCGGCGCGGCCATGAAGGGCAACGCCAACGTCAACAAGTCGCTCGACTACACGAAACGCTGGGTCGAGACACTCTTCCAGGCCGGCAAGGAGGCCGTGGCCTTGGGGCTGGACCTCAAGGCCGCCATGGCGCATGCGCGCAAGCGCATGGACCCGGTCTTCGGCCATGTCTTCATCTACGAGCACTGCCTGCCCTTCGACGTGAGCCGCGCCTACGACGAGGCCAGCGGCATCAAGAACCCGCGTATCTGGACTGCCGAGCGTGACAAGGCCATGTGGGCGGCGCTGCAGGGCTGACCGCCGGCAGCGGCGCAACGGCATGCGAGGGCCCGCGCTTGCGGGCTTTTTTCATGGCTCGGCCGCCAGGACGCGCAGGTCGGCCTCGTAGCCTTGCAACCGCTCGATGAGCCGGCGCCGCTGTCCGGCATCGGCGCTGTTGTGCAGGGCCGCCATGGTCTGGCAGCCCTCCTGCAGCATGCGCTCGAACTGCGCGCGCGCGGCGGGGTCGGCGGGCTCCAGGCTGCGCTGCACCAGCGCCTGCATCTCGGCCAGGGTCTGCGCGGGCTGCCCGGTGCCCAGATGCTGCCCCAGCACGCGCAGTGTGTCCTGCTGGCGGCGCAGGCGCTCGGCCCAGGCCAGGCGCGCATCGAAGCCGGAGGCAGCCAGGCGCTGGCGCAGCAGCTGCTTCTGGGCCGCGCTCAGGCGGCCGTAGAAACTCTCGTAGCGGTCCACGGTGCGCTCCAGCCGGCGCGCCAGCAGCTCCTCCGGGGTGCCGTCCAGCCATTCCTCGCGCCAGCTCTGGTTGTGCTTCTCGAACTGCTGTGCAAGGTGCTGCAGCTGCGCCGGTGCCAGCAGCGGGGCCACACGCGCCATGCCGGGGGCGGCCTGCGCGCCCAGGCGCTGCAGGTGCGCGCGCACCTCGCCCACGAAGGTGCAGATCAGTTCGGGCGTGACCGCGCCGGAGGCCAGCGGCTGCAGGCGCCCCAGCAGGTCGGCATAGGCGGGCAGCTCCTGCCGGCGGTGCCAGTCGTGCAGGTTGGCGAGGCTTTCGCGGGTCGCCTGAGCCTGGCGGTCGGAGAAATCGACGTAGCTGTCGAGCCACCAGTAGCTCAGCGCCGGGGCGTTGTGGTAGCCGAGCTTGAGGCTGCTGCAGCCGGCCAGCAGCAGCACCAGCAGCGCCCCGATAATGCGGGTTGCACAGGCTTTTGGACGTAGGGACGGGAACATGACGGCAGAGTCGGAAAACAGGAACGAGGGGGCGTCCAGCGGAGTGGACGTGGTCATCATGGCGGCCGGGAAGGGAACGCGCATGAAGAGCCGCTTGCCCAAAGTGTTGCACCGATTGGCCGGGCGTGCACTGCTGCAGCATGTGGTGGACACGGCCGCAGGGTTGAATGCCCGCCGGGTGGTGGTGATCACCGGTCATGGCGCGGCCGAGGTCGAGGCCGGCGTGACCCGGGCCGGCGGCGAACTGCAGTTCGTGCGCCAGGAGCCGCAGCTCGGTACCGGCCACGCCGTGCAGCAGGCCGTGCCGGCACTGCCCGACGACGGCATCGTGGTGGTGCTCTCGGGCGATGTGCCGTTGACGCGGGCCGACACCCTGCAGGCCCTGATCGCGGCCTGCGGCGGCGAACGGCTGGCGCTGCTGACCATCGACTTCGCCGACCCCACGGGCTACGGGCGCATCGTGCGCGATGCGGACGGCACCGTGCAGGCCATCGTCGAGCACAAGGACGCGAGCGAGGCGCAGCGCCAGATCCAGGAGATCTACAGCGGCATCATGGCCGTGCCGGCACGCCTGCTCAAGCCCTGGCTGGCGAAGCTGGACAACCGGAACGCCCAGGGCGAGTACTACCTGACCGATGTGGTCAAGTTCGCCGTGGCGCAGGGCGTGTCGGTGGTGGCGCACAAGATCAGTGATGCGCTGCAGGTGGCCGGTGTCAACAGCCCGGTGCAGCTGGCCGGGCTCGAGCGGGCCTACCAGCAGCGCTGCGCGCAGGCGCTGATGGAGCAGGGCGTGCGCCTGGCCGACCCCGCGAGGTTTGACGTGCGCGGCGAGCTGACCTGCGCGCAGGATGTGGAGATCGACATCAACTGCATCTTCGCCGGTCGCGTGGATCTGGGCGAGGGCGTGAAGATCGGTGCGCACTGCAGCATCCGCAATGCGCGCATCGGTGCCGGTGCGGTGATCCATCCCTACACCCACATCGAGGGCGGCGAGGCCGAGAAGGACCGCGTCGAGGTCGGTGCCGGCGCGCTGATCGGACCCTTTGCCCGCCTGCGCCCCGGCGCCAGGCTGGGCGAGGAGGTGCACATCGGCAACTTCGTCGAGATCAAGGCCGCCACGCTGGCGGCGGGCGCCAAGGCCAACCACCTGGCCTACATCGGTGACGCGCAGGTGGGCGAGCGCGTCAACTACGGCGCGGGCAGCATCACCGCCAACTACGACGGTGCGAGCAAGCACACCACGGTGATCGGGTCCGACGTGCACATCGGCAGCAACTGCGTGCTGGTCGCGCCCGTCACCATCGGTGCCGGCGGCACCGTGGGGGGGGGCTCCACCATCACCAAGGACACGCCCCCGGGCGCTCTGACGGTGGCGCGCGCCAAGCAGGTCAGCCTGGCCAGCTGGAAGCGGCCCGAAAAGAAGAAATGAGCGACGCGGCAGCCCGGGCGGAGATCGAGCGGCTGCGTGCGGAGCTGCAGGCGGCGCGCGCCGCGCTGGGCGACTTCGCCTACGTGGTCTCGCACGACCTGCGCGCCCAGCTGCGGCACATCACGGCCTACAGCGGCCTGCTGCGCGAGGAACTCGAGGGCATGCTGACCGACGACACGGCCCAGTTCGTCGACACCATCACCCAGGCGGCCCAGCTCATGGGCCGGCAGATCGACGGTCTCATGGCCTGGTCGCAGCTGGACCGTGTCGAGCTGCAGCCCATGGCCGTGGACGTGACCGCCGTGCTCGCCGAGGTGCGCCAGGCCCTGGCTGCCGATGCGCAGGGTCGCAGCGTGCAGTGGCAGCTGGCGGCGGACCTGCCGCGCCTGCACGGCGACCCTGCGCTGCTGCGCCAGTTGTTTGCGCACCTGCTGTCCAATGCCCTGAAATTCACGCGTCCGCGGGTGACGGCACTGATCGAGGTCGGCGCCGAAGCCGCCCCGGATGGCCGAACCACGCTCTACGTGCGCGACAACGGCGTGGGCTACAACCCGGCCCAGCAGGACCGGCTGTTCCACGTGTTCCAGCGCCTGCACGGCGCAAGCCAGTTCGAGGGGCTGGGCCTGGGCCTGGCGCTGGCGCGCAAGATCGTCGCGCGCCACGGGGGGCAGATCACCATCGACGGGGCACCCGAGGCCGGCTGTCGCGTGCGCGTGACCCTGCCACTGGCCACCTAGACCCTGGCTGGCAGCGGCACGCGCGTGCCGAACTTGCTGCGCCGGACGCTGAAGTACGTCTTCACGTTGCGCACGTTGGCGTCGCTCGTGAACAGGCGCTGCGCCAGGGCCAGGTAGTCGGGCATGTCGCGCACCTGCACCACCAGCACGAAATCCGGCCCGGGCGAGACGCGGTAGCACTGCTGCACGGCCTCGTCCGCAGCCACCCGCCGCTCGAACAGCGCCTGCGCCTCCTCGCCCTGGCGCTCGAGCGAGACTTCCACGATGGCCTGCAGGCCGTGGCCCAGCAGCGGCGCCAGCCGGTCGGCGCTGAGGATGGCCACCTGCTTCTCCACCAGCCCGCTCTCCACCAGGCGCTTGACGCGGCGCAGGCAGGTCGGCGGCGAGATGTGCGCCCTAGCGGCCAGGGCCTGGTTGCTCAGGCTGGCGTCCTGTTGCAGCGCATCGAGCAGCAAAAGGTCTGTGGTATCGATGCTGATGGATTCCATATCGATGCTTATTTTGAAATATTCATATTATTTCGGATGTTGATGAAATTAAAGTTCACAAAAATAAAAAAATCAACCAGATATTTTTCTCGGGGCTCTCTACCATCGCGGCATCGCATTCAGGAGTGAGTTCTATGTGTGGCATCGTCGGCGCCGTTTCCAATCACAACATCGTGCCCGTGCTGGTGCAGGGTCTGCAGCGGCTCGAGTACCGCGGCTATGACTCCTGCGGCGTGGCCGTGCATGCGAACGGCGGTCTGCAGCGTGCGCGCAGCACCGCGCGCGTGGCCGAGCTGGCCGAGCAGGTGGCCCGCGACGGGGTGAGCGGCTACACCGGCATTGCGCACACGCGCTGGGCCACGCATGGCGCACCGGCCGTGCACAACGCGCACCCCCACTTCAGCCACGGCCCGGGCGCCGATGCCCCGCAACGTGCCGCGCGCGTGGCGCTGGTGCACAACGGCATCATCGAGAACCACGACGAGCTGCGTGCCGCACTGCAGGCGCGTGGCTATGTCTTCGCCAGCCAGACCGACACCGAGGTCATCGCCCACCTGATCGACTCGCTCTACGACGGCGACCTCTTCGAGACCGTGAAGGCGGCGACGCAGCAGCTGCACGGCGCCTACGCCATCGCCGTCTTCCACAAGGACGAGCCGCACCGCGTGGTGGGCGCGCGCGCCGGCTCGCCGCTGATCCTGGGTGTGGGCACGGGATCGGATGCGGGATCGCACTACCTCGCCAGCGATGCCATGGCCCTGGCTGGCGTGACCGACCAGATCGTCTACCTGGAGGAGGGGGACATGGTGGACCTGCAGCTCGGCAAATTCTGGGTTGTGGGGCGCGACCACAAGCCCGCGCAGCGGGCCGTCAAGACCGTGCAGGCGCACAGCGGCGCGGCCGAGCTCGGCCCTTACCGCCACTACATGCAGAAGGAGATCTTCGAGCAGCCGCGCGCCATCGCCGACACGCTGCAGGGGGTGGAGGGCATCGTGCCCGAGCTGTTCGGGGACGGTGCGTACCGGGTGTTCAAGGACATCGACAAGGTGCTCATCCTGGCCTGCGGCACCAGCTACTACAGCGGCTGCGCCGCCAAGTACTGGCTCGAGAGCATCGCCAAGATCCCCACCCAGGTGGAAGTGGCCAGCGAATACCGCTACCGCGATTCCGTGCCCGACCCGAAGACGCTGGTCGTCACCATCAGCCAGTCCGGCGAGACCGCCGACACCCTGGCCGCGTTGCGCCACGCGCAAGGCCTGGGCATGACGCAGACGCTGACCATCTGCAACGTCGCGACTTCCGCGATGGTGCGCGAGTGCAAGCTGGCCTACATCACGCGCGCGGGCGTCGAGATCGGCGTGGCCTCCACCAAGGCCTTCACCACCCAGCTCGCCGGCCTGTTCCTGCTCACGCTGGCGCTGGCCCAGGTGCGCGGGCACCTGAGCGAGGCCGAGGAAGCGCAGCACCTCAAGGCCATGCGCCACCTGCCCGCGGCCCTGCAGGCCGTGCTGGCGCTGGAGCCGCAGGTCATGAGCTGGGCCGAGGACTTCGCGCGCATGGAAAACGCACTCTTCCTGGGCCGCGGCCTGCATTACCCCATCGCCCTCGAAGGTGCGCTCAAGCTCAAGGAGATCAGCTACATCCATGCCGAGGCCTACCCCGCCGGCGAGCTCAAGCACGGCCCGCTGGCCCTGGTGACCAGCGAGATGCCGGTGGTGACCGTGGCGCCCAACGACGCCCTGCTGGAAAAACTCAAGAGCAACATGCACGAGGTGCGCGCCCGCGGCGGCGTGCTCTACGTGCTGGCCGATGCCGACACCAGGATCGAGAGCGGCGAAGGCCTGCACGTGATCCGCATGCCCGAGCACTACGGCGCACTCTCGCCGCTGCTGCACGTGGTACCGCTGCAGTTGCTGGCCTACCATACCGCCTGCGCGCGCGGCACGGACGTGGACAAACCGAGAAACCTGGCCAAGAGTGTGACCGTCGAATGACGGTCACACTCTTGCATCGCGTCGCGTCGCGTCGCGACGGCGCTGCAAGCGCGTCCACCCTAGGGCACGACGAGCGTCCCCGGTGCGGTGCTGTCGAGCGCCCGTGCCAGGGCATCGCAGTGCAGGATCCGCGCGGGCCGGCCCGTGGCGCTGACGAAATCCACGGCGCTTTCCACCTTGGGGGCCATGGAGCCCTCGCCCAGCACGCCGGCCGTGAGCAGCGCGCGCGCCTGGGCCACGGTGAGCCTCGGCTGCAGGCGCGCCCCCGGGGCGCCATGCCCGTCTTCCACCCCGGCCACGTTGGTGGCGTACACCAGCGCCCGGGCATCGAGCGCGATGGCCAGGCGCGCGGCCATCCAGTCCTTGTCGATCACGCCGGCCAGGCCCTGCGAGCCGGCGGCCGTGCGGACCAGCGCAATGCCGCCGCCACCGCCGGCGATCACGTGCTGCTCGCGCAGCAGGGTGGCGATGGCCCGCTCTTCCACGACAGTCTGCGGGTGTGGCGAAGCCACGGTGCGGCGCCAGCCGCCGGCGAGTTGCACGGCCGGCCCCTGCGCCGGGCGCGTGGGCAGCAGCGGACCGATGGGCTTGGTCGGCGCGCCGAACGCCGGGTCGGCCGGGTCCACCAGCGCCCGCGTCACCAGCGCCACCGTGGGCTGGCCGCTGGCCTGCTCCAGCGCCTCGGCCAAGAGGTAGCCGAGCTCGCCCTGGGTCTGGGCGACATGAATGTCGAGATTGCCGCTGTCGGCGTCATCGCGCAGCAGGCGGCCCACCTGGGGGCCGTTGCCGTGCACCACCAGCAGGCGCCAGCCCTGCGCGGCGAGCGTCGCCAGGCTGCGCGCGGCCAGGGCCGCGGCGGCGCGTTCGGCGGCGTAGCCCTGGTCGCCGGCGGGCGGGTTGAGCGCGTTGCCGCCCAGCGCCACCACCAGCAGGGGCAGCTCAGGCGGCGGCATCGAGACGCCGGGCCACCAGCGTGGCCAGGGTGGGGCTGCCGGCGTCGGCATAGCCGTAGCGGGCGCGCACGATGGGTTTGGTGAAGCCGCCTAGCCGCGCCAGGTCGATCGGCGTGGCCGCCAGCACCACCTCGGCGCGGCTGGTGTTGATGGTGGCGCGCAGGGCGGCCAGGTGGGCCTCGCTGTAGCCCATGGCCGGCAGCACCGGGCCGATGTGCGGGTACTGCGTATAGACGCGGGCGATGTCCGGCGCGGCGCTCGCGCGCGGGTCGACGAGTTCCACATCCTTGTGGCGGCGCAGCGCGGAGTAGCCCGCGCCCCAGGGCATGCCGCCGTGGGTGAGGGTGGGGCCGTCTTCCACCACCAGCACGCGCCGCCCGTGCAGCAGCTCGGGCGCGTCGATCTGCACCGGCGACGCGGCGCGGACGATGGGCGCGCCCGGCCGCAGCGCCGCGACCGCCGCTTCCAGCCGCGCCACGTCGGCCGCCGGTGCGGCATCCACCTTGTTGAGCACCACGATGTCGGCCATGCGCAGCACGGCCTCGCCGGGGTGGTGGGTGGTGAGCTGGTCCGGGCGCAGGGCGTCGCACACCACCACGTGCACGGTGGGGCGGAAGAAGGGGAAGTCGTTGTTGCCGCCGTCCCAGACGATGACGTCACACGCCTCTTCGGCCGCCGCCAGCACTGCCGCGTAGTCCACGCCGGCAAACACGGCGTGGCCGGCGGCCAGGTGCGGCTCGTACTCCTCGCGTTCTTCAATCGTGCACTGCGCGGCGTCCAGGTCGGCCAGGCGGTGCAAGGCCTGCACGCGCTGGCGGGCCAGGTCGCCGTAGGGCATGGGATGGCGCACCACGGCCACGCGCAGGCCGCGGACCTTCAGGACCTGTGCGAGATGGCGTGCGGTCTGCGACTTGCCGCAGCCCGTGCGCACCGCCGACACGGCCACCACCGGCTTGCGCGCGGACAGCATGGTGGCCTGAGGACCCAGCAGGGTGAAATCGCAGCCGGCGGCCAGGGCGCGCGAGGCCAGGTGCATCACCTCGGGGTGACTCGCGTCGCTGTAGGCGAAGACCACGGTGTCCACGCGCTCGCGCCGGCACAGCGTTTCGAGCTCGTGTTCCGGCACGATGGGGATGCCTGCGGGGTAGTGCGGCCCTGCCAGGCTGGCGGGATAGTGCCGGGCATCGATGCCGGGGATCTGCGTCGCGGTGAAGGCGACGACGCGTACGGCGGCATCCCCGCGGTAGACCACGTTGAAGTTGTGGAAGTCGCGACCCGCGGCGCCGCAGATGACGATGCGCTTCACCGATGCCTCCAGGGATGTTGCAGCCCCCGCAGAATAACGGATGGCGCCGCGCAGCCATCGGCGCCGGCGCGGGCCGGGCCGCAAGGGGGCTTACTGCGCCAGCTGCTGGCGCACCGCGCGCTTGCCGAGCTTGCGGACTTCGGCGATGCGTGCGAGCTGGGCAGCCCGCGGGCGGGCCTGCCCTTTTTCCCAGTGGTAGACCGTCTGCGCGCTGACCCCGATCAGCTGGCCCATGGCCGCGGCCGACAGGCCCAGTTTCTCCCGCAGGCTCGCAAAGCCGTCGGCCCGGAAACGCAGCGGCGTGGCCGCGGCCTGATCGGCATGCGCGGGCTGCGATTTCTGCGCCCGGCCCAGCCGGGCGATCGCCTGCTGCTGTTCGGTGAGGCAGCGCTTGAGCGAGGCGATTTCGCTGCGGTGCTGCGTGGCGGCTTTCTTCAGGGTCTGGAGTTCGGCGCGGATTTCCTTGCGCGCCAGTCGGGTGATTTCTGCTTTCAGGAGGGCTGCAAGATTCGGCATGTTTGTTGTGGGTGGAACCTGACCGGGCCAGCATATACCGGTTGGCGGGTGGCGTCTGTGGCGCGCCAGCATTTTCTCCGGGGTTGCCGTCAAACTGCGCACAAGGCCGGCGTTGCTGACGTGACGGTTCGCCCGGCCCGCCTGGCATGGGGTTGACCAATCCCGATGGCTTTACTCAAGGATTTCCCTAGTGGGAACTACGTAGATGTGCGCTTAAGATGACTTTGTCGTTGGGTATTCTGATTCCGTAATATAAAAAATGATCTTCTCTACTGCCACCAAGTTCCTCACCACGCTTCAGGACAAGCTCAATCCCCTGAGGGAAGACCCCCCGCAGGCACTCCACCAGATCGATGACATCCGTCAGGCCATGCTCAGGAGCCTGAGCCCCGAGCTGATCGAGCGTTTTCCGCAGGTCGAACAACGGATCCTGATGGCCGCCAGCGTGCCCGCGCTGTGGTTTCTGCGGCCTGAACTGCTGATGGCCCTGGCTGCCCACGCCGGCGAAGAGGCGGCGCACCGGATGGTCGATGAGATCACCTGCCTGTTCGAAGGCCTGCTGCCCAGCGGCCTGAACTCCCGGCCCAGCCGGCTGCAGCGCCAGCCCGGCTGAGCAAGCTCTTCCGCCGCTGCCCCCTCGCTTTGCATAGCGCTGCCCTGCGCAGGGCGGCAGGGTGCGCCTGCCTGCCTCGCCGCCGTTGCATCGGGCTGGCCGGGGTCGAAATGTCTTTCTGATACCAGAAGGGAGACTTTCTGCCGTTTTTTCCGTGCCCCGGCCCAAGTTTTTTTAAAAAAGGCCTAAATCCACCCTCATTTCTGCCGTTAACCCAGGTACGTAACAGGATAAAAGCCTCCCGCTTCCGGGTGGGGGACGAAGGCCCATCATGCAACTACCCAACATCGACCGAACTGCCATCCGGCCAGCCGGCACGGAGGTGGTTGTGCCCGCCAGCCCACGGGTGATCCCGGTGGCGCCGGTGAATCCGCCGGCACCCGTGGCGGAGTCCGCCAGCGTGGTCAACGACATCAACCCGGCTGTGCAGGCCCGGGTCAACGAGGCCAGCCGGGCGGACCCCCTGCAGGGCGGCAGCAAGGCCGACGATTCCGGGCGGGACTGGACGCAACGCAAGGAAGCCCCTGCCAGGCAGGAGGAGGCCCCGCCCAAGGAGCCCTTGTCCAAGATGTTGATGGAGCACATGACGGCCGTCTGGAGTGCCAGTGCGCGCGTGGTCGAGATCTGGATGCAGAACAACCCTGCGCAGAATCCTGCCGTCAACCAGCAGGTGCAGGCGCAGGCCCAGGCTGCCAGCCGCAGCGTGGACCCCATGGCCACCCCGGGGGTGATCGCCAAGGAAGTGCTGACCTACTCGCCGACGCAGATCCGCAAGACGGAAAAGCCGGAGTAAGCGGCTGCGCTCCTGCGAAGGCCTGCCGTGCCTTCGCATAACATCGGACCATGCACAAGAACGCCCTGGTCCTTTTCTCCGGCGGGCAGGATTCCACCACCTGCCTGGCCCATGCGCTCAAGACCTACGAGCGCGTCGAAACCATCGCCTTCGATTACCGCCAGCGTCACCACGTGGAGCTCGAAGCCCGCCTGCGCGTGCTGGCCGAGCTGCGCCGCCAGTTTCCGCAATGGGGGACCAAGCTGGGGGAGGACCATGTGCTGGACCTGGCCGTGCTGGGCCATGTGAGCGAGACCTCGCTCACGCGCGAGACGGCGTTCCGGATGGAAGCCAGCGGCCTGCCCAACACCTTCGTCCCCGGGCGCAACCTGCTGTTCCTCACGCTGGCCGCCGCCGTGGCCTACCGGCGCGACCTGGAGGTCATCGTCACCGGCGTCTGCGAGACCGACTTTTCGGGCTACCCCGACTGCCGTGACGACACCATGAAGGCCATGCAGCTGGCCCTTTCGCTGGGCATGGACAAGCGCTTCCTGATCGAGACGCCGTTGATGTGGATCGACAAGGCCGACACCTGGCGCCTGGCCGAATCGCTGGGCGGGCCGGCACTCGTGGACCTGATCGTCGAGCACACCCACACCTGCTATCTGGGCGACCGCGAACACCGGCAGGCCTGGGGCTATGGCTGCGGCAGCTGCCCGGCCTGCGAACTGCGTGCGCGCGGCTGGGAGCGCTACCGCAACGCCGCGGCCTGAGCAGCCGGTCAGGGGTTGGACACCCCGCTGGCCACGTGACCCGAAGGCACGTGCTGGGCGGCGGATTCGATGTGGCCGGTCTGGTCGTCGAAGAAGAAATCGGGCTCGAACTCGCGCAGGAACTCGCCCTTGGGCAGGCCGCCGAGAAACATGGCCTCGTCCACCTCGATGTTCCAGTCCATCAGCGTGCGGATGGCGCGCTCGTGCGCGGGGGCGCTGCGTGCCGTCACCAGCGCGGTGCGGATGCGCATGCTGGGCGTGCCTTCCTGCTGCAGCCGGTGCAATGCGGCCAGCAGCGGCTTGAAGGGGCCGGCGAGCAGCGGCTGGTGCGCCTTGTCGCGCTCATGCTGCTGGAAGGCCGACAGGCCCTGGGCCTGGAACACGCGTTCGGCTTCGTCGCTGAAGAGCACGGCGTCGCCGTCGAAGGCGATGCGCACCTCGTGCGGATGCTTGTCCTGCGCCAGGACCGAATGGGTGGCCACGGTGGCGGCGGGAAAACCCTGGGCCAGGGCTGCGCGCACGTCTTCCGGGTTGGCCGAGAGGAACAGGTTGGCGTGCAGCGGTGTCAAGTACTTATAGGGTTCGCGCCCCCTTGTAAACACACCACGTTCGATCTTGAGGTTGTCGGTATTGATCGAGCGAAAGACGCGCAAGCCTGACACCGGGTCATTGCGCGAGAGGATGACGACCTCCACGCGCTGCGCCTTCGCGTCGTTGAAGGCCAGCAGCTTCTTCACCATGGAGAAGGCCACGCCGGGCTTGGCCGGTTCGTCGAGCTTTTCCAGCTGCAGCTTCATGTAGGCGCGGTCCTTGTGCGGGCCGTGGCCGTGCTCGAAGACCTTGTTCTCCTCCTCGAAGTCGAACAGGGCCCGCGAGGAGATGGCCACCACCAGCTTGCCGTCCAGCGTCGCACCCATGGTGGTCTTGCCTCAGGCGACCCAGCGCGCGAGCTGTTCCACGTCTTCGGGGAAGAGCTGGCCGCGCTCGGCCTGCAGCACGCGGCTGTCGCGCCCGCGCACCAGGGTGATGGGCAGGCCTTTCGGCTTCGGGAGTACCCGCTGGATTTCCGGCGTCACCCAGCCGGCCGGGAAGGTGTAGCCCTTCTTTTGCAGGTAGGCCGTGGCCTCGGCGGGCTTGCGGTCGATCGACAGGGTGAGCAGCAGCAGACCGCGGGGCCGGGTGCGTTGCGCATCCCAGAGCTTTTGCATCTCCGGGCTCTGCAGGGCACAGAAAGGGCAGGTGCTGGACCACCAGTAGAGCACCAGCACCCGGCCTTCGGCCTGGGCCGGGCGGAACACGCTGCCGTCGAACAGGGTCACTTCGGGCAGCGCCAGCGGTGTGCCCAGCGCCGGCAATGGCGGGGCCTTGGCCTCCTGAGCGGCAGGCGAGGCGGGGCCGCTGGCGGGCTGGGCCAGTACGGGGTGGGCCTGGCCCAGCGCAGCCGCGCCGCCCAGGCAGGCAGCGTTGGCGAGGAGTTGTCTGCGCTCGGGGTTCATGGGGGCGATCTTAGCGGCTGACGGCCGGGGTGGCGGTGGCGTGCCGGCGGGTTTGGCCCATGCCGCGTGCAGGCAGCAGCGCAGGCTCATACACTATGGGGTATTGACGGCGCCTCATCCCGCAGGCGCGCAAGCTGAACCCCGATGATCCCGATCAAGACCGAATCCGCCTGGCGTGGCACCTCGGACTGCCGCAACTGCGGCATCCGCGACATGGTGCTGTTCGCCGACCTGAACGAGCAGGACTTCGACCGGATCCACGCCCCGATCGATGACCTGGAGTACCGGCCGGGCGCCACGCTGTACGCCGAAGGGGCCCGCGCCTCGGGCATCTTCACCTTGCGCACGGGCATGCTCAAGCTGGTGCGCGTGACGGCCGACGGCCGCCAGCGCATCGTGCGGGTGCTGCGTCCCGGCGACGTGGCGGGGCTGGAGGCGCTGGGCACGGGCCGCTACGACTGCGAGGCCGTGGCGCTGACCGATGTGCTCGTGTGCCGCATTCCGCTGGAGGTGATCCACACCCTGGGCGCCAGCAGCCCGCGCCTGCACCTGCGGCTGATGCAGAAGTGGCAGCAGGCGCTCAAGGACGCCGACGACTGGCTGGCCGACCTCAACTTCGGCACGGCGCGCCAGCGCGTCTCCAACTTCATCCTCAAGATGCGCAGCCCGGCCGACGGCCACACCGTGACGCTGTTTGCGCGCGACGACATGGGGGCCATGCTGGATCTCCAGCTCGAGACCGTGAGCCGCGAGGTCAGCCGCCTCGTGCGTGAGGCCGTGCTCGAGCCGCTGGACCGCCATGGCCGGGTCTACCGCCTGAGCGCGCCCGAGCGCCTGCAGCCGGCCGACTGAGGCCGGGCCGCGTCAGTCAGGCCCAGGCCTCGACCAGCGGCTCGGCCTGCTCGATCAGGAAGGACTTGAACGCCCGTGCGGCGGGCGAGAGCTTCTTCTGCCGCAGGTGGGTGACGTACCAGTGGCCGACGATGGGCATGCCGGTGATGTTCAGCAGCGCGAGATGCCCGGAAGCCAGTTCGTGGCGCACCGTGCGCAACGAGATGAAGGACAGCCCCATGCCGGCCATGACGGCCTGCTTGATGGTCTCGTTGCTGGGCATTTCCATGGCAACCTTCATCGTCACCTCGTGCTCGGCGAAGAGGCGCTCCATCGCGGCGCGGGTGCCGGAGCCCTGTTCGCGCACGACGAAGTCGTAGTCCTTGAGCATGTCGAAGGACATGCGCTTGCGCCGTGCCAGCGGATGGTCGGGCGCGCTCACGATGCCCAGCGGGTTGGTGGCGAAGGCGGTGGCCTCGCAGTCGATGTTGTCGGGCGTGCGACCCATGACCACCAGGTCGAGCTGGTTGCGCCCCAGCAGGGTCAGGATGTTCTCGCGGTTGTCGATGTGCAGCACGATCTCGATGCCAGGCATGAGCTTGGAGAAGCGCACCAGCAGCATGGGCACGAAGTACTTGGCGGTGCTGACGATGCCCAGCTCGATGCGGCCCTTCTTGGTGCCTACGTGCTCGGCCATGCTGGCTTCCAGGTCCTGCAGCTTGGCCATGGCGGCCAGGGCATGGGTGAGGAATTCATGGCCCGCGTGGGTCAGCTGGATGTTGCGGCCCACGGGCTCGGTCAGCGCCAGGCCGAAGGCGTCCTCGAGCTGGCGGATCTGCATGGAGACCGCCGGCTGCGTGACATGCAGGCGGGTGGCGGCCCGCGAGACCGATTTCTCGCGGGCGACCTCGATGAAGGTCTGCAGTTGTTTGAGTGTGTAGTTGCGCATGGATCCAATCAGAAAATTCTGATTTCTTCACGAGCAAAGATTATATTTGCTGATACTTTTCCTCATGCCATGCGGGGCCTGCGCTCGAAGATCCACTGCCGGAAGGAGCTGGCGGCGGCCGACAGCTGTTTGCCGCTGGGGTAGACCACGTGCCAGCTTCGGATCAGGGGAAAACCCTTGACGTCGAGCTGGATCAGCTCCTTGAGTGCCAGTTCGGGGACCACCGTGGTGGCCGAGAGCACGGCCAGCCCCAGGCCGCCGGCCACCGTCTGCTTGATGGCCTCGTTGCTGCCGACTTCCAGCCGGTTCTTCAGCGTCACGCCGTGGCTGGCGAAGAATTTCTCGGCCGTCAGGCGCGTGCCCGAGCCGGGTTCGCGCAGGATGAAGGGCTCGCCGGCGAGCTGCTCGGGCTCGATCCCGGTGAGCCCGGCCAGGGGGTGGTCCGGATAGGTCACCACCACCAGCGGGTTGTCGGCAAAAGGTTCGCAGACCACGTTCATCTGCTCGGGTGGCTGGCCCATGATGTACAGGTCGTCCTGGTTGCTGGCCAGCCGCTGCAGCAGGCTTTCCCGGTTACCCACGAACATGGCGGCGTCGATGCCCGGGTGGGCCGCGCAGAAGCTGCCCAGCAGCTTGGGGATGATGTACTTCACCGTGGTCAGGATGGCGATGCGCAGGCTGCCGCGCTCCACGCCTTGCAGGGCGGAGAGGTCCTGCGAGAGCCGCTCCATCCGGTTCTCGATGTCGCGGCAGGCATCGGCCAGGGTCTGGCCGGCCGCGGTCAGGTAGATCTTCTTGCCCAGCTGCTCGAACAGGGGCTGGCCGACGGTTTCGGACAGCTGCTTGACCTGCAGCGAGAGCGTAGGGGGCGACAGGTGCAAGGCCTCGGCCGCGCGGGCAAAGCTGCCGTGCCGGGCCACGGTGGCAAAGATGCGCAACTGGTGCAGGGTGGCGTGACGCAGATTCATCTTCAGCAGATGCTTAACATTTAGAAAAATAAAATATTACAGTAAAAAGATTTAACTTTCCAAAATTAACGTCCGGCTTAAGAATTCAACCCGGTTCAGGACAAGCCCCTTGCGCATGTTTTGAGCGCAAGGAAACGAATCCTCGTTTTCAGACCCTTACCTAGTTAGGAGCAACCATGGCAGTCAAAACCTACAACGCCGGTGTGAAGGAATACCGGAGCACCTATTGGACACCCGAGTACACCGTCAAGGACACCGACATCCTGGCCGTCTTCAAGATCACCCCCCAGCCGGGCGTGGATCGCGAGGAAGTGGCCGCCGCCGTGGCCGCCGAGTCGTCCACCGGCACCTGGACCACCGTCTGGACCGACCTGCTGACCGACCTCGATTACTACAAGGGTCGCGCCTACCGCATCGAAGACGTGCCCGGTGACGACACCTGCTTCTACGCCTTCGTGGCCTACCCGATCGACCTGTTCGAAGAGGGTTCCGTCGTCAACGTGCTGACCTCGCTGGTCGGCAACGTGTTCGGCTTCAAAGCCCTGCGCGCCCTGCGCCTGGAAGACGTGCGCTTCCCGATCGCCTACGTCAAGACCTGCGGCGGCCCGCCCCACGGCATCCAGGTCGAGCGCGACATGATGAACAAGTACGGCCGTCCGCTGCTGGGCTGCACGATCAAGCCCAAGCTGGGTCTGTCGGCCAAGAACTATGGCCGCGCCGTCTATGAGTGCCTGCGCGGTGGCCTGGACTTCACCAAGGACGACGAGAACGTCAACAGCCAGCCCTTCATGCGCTGGCGCCAGCGTTTCGATTTCGTTCAGGAAGCCATCGAGAAGGCCGAGCGTGAGACCGGCGAGCGCAAGGGCCACTACCTGAACGTGACCGCACCCACGCCCGAGGAAATGTACAAGCGTGCCGAGTACGCAAAGGAGCTCGGTTCGCCCATCATCATGCACGACTACCTGACCGGCGGTTTCTGCGCCAACACGGGTCTGGCCAACTGGTGCCGGGACAACGGCATGCTGCTGCACATCCACCGCGCCATGCATGCCGTGCTGGACCGTAACCCGCACCACGGCATCCACTTCCGCGTGCTGACCAAGTGTCTGCGACTGTCCGGCGGCGACCACCTGCACTCCGGCACCGTGGTGGGCAAGCTCGAGGGCGACCGCGCCTCCACCCTGGGCTGGATCGACATCATGCGCGACGAGTTCATCAAGGAAGACCGCAGCCGCGGCATCTTCTTCGACCAGGACTTCGGTTCCATGCCGGGCGTGATGCCCGTCGCCTCCGGCGGCATCCACGTCTGGCACATGCCCGCGCTGGTCAACATCTTCGGTGACGACTCCGTGTTGCAGTTCGGCGGCGGCACCCTGGGCCACCCCTGGGGCAACGCGGCCGGCGCGGCCGCCAACCGTGTGGCCCTGGAGGCCTGCGTCAAGGCGCGCAACGAGGGCGTGGCCGTGGAGAAAGAGGGCAAGGCCGTGTTGAACGAGGCCGCCAAGCACTCGCCCGAACTCAAGATCGCCATGGAAACCTGGAAAGAGATCAAGTTCGAGTTCGACACCGTCGACAAGCTTGACGTTGCTCACAAGTAATCAGGCCCAAGCCCCCAACACTGAAAGGAAATCAAATGTCTACAGTCATGGATTACAAAAGCCGCCTGAGCGATCCCGCCAGCCGCAAATTCGAGACTTTCTCCTACCTGCCGGCCATGAGCACCGACGAAATCCGCAAGCAGGTCGAGTACATCGTCAAGAAGGGCCTCAACCCGGCTATCGAGCACACCGAGCCGCAGTACCTGATGGACTCCTACTGGTACATGTGGAAGCTGCCGATGTTCGGCGAGACCGATGTCAAGCTGATCCTGGCCGAAGCCGAGGCTTGCCACAAGGCCAACCCCGGCAACCACGTGCGCCTGATCGGTTACGACAACTTCAAGCAGTCGCAGGGTGCTTCCATGGTGATCTACCGCGGCAAGACCGTCTGATGACCATGCCGGGGCTGTGACCCAGCCCCGGCATTTCACGCGGGCCCGTCAGGGCCTGCGTGGGCAGTCTCAAGTGGCTGGTCGCCACCGGCCATTTCAGACTGTGCCCCCTTTTCCTCCCAGGAGACGAACATGAGCCACCCCATGGACGCCTACCGCGTCGCCCAGGAACCCTACTATCGTCCCGTGGCCGACGAGGTCAGCCTGTACGAGGCGGCCTATTCGGTTCGCATGCCCATGATGCTCAAGGGCCCCACCGGCTGCGGCAAGACCCGCTTCGTCGAGTACATGGCCTGGAAGCTCCAGAAGCCCCTGATCACCGTGGCCTGCAACGAGGACATGACCGCGTCCGACCTGGTCGGCCGCTTCCTGCTCGATGCGCAGGGCACCCGCTGGCAGGACGGCCCGCTTGCCGTGGCCGCGCGCAACGGCGCCATCTGCTACCTCGACGAGGTGGTCGAGGCGCGGCAGGACACCACGGTGGTGATCCACCCCCTGACCGACAACCGCCGCGTGCTGCCGCTGGAGAAGAAGGGCGAGCTCATCAAGGCCCACCCGGATTTCCAGATCGTCATCTCCTACAACCCGGGCTACCAGAGCCTGATGAAGGACCTCAAGCAGTCCACCAAGCAGCGCTTCGGTGCGCTCGACTTCAACTACCCCGAGCACGATGTGGAGACCGAGATCGTCGCGCACGAGACCGGTGTCAGTGCCGAGGTGGCCGGCAAGCTGGTCTCGATTGCCGAACGTGCCCGCAATCTCAAGGGCCACGGCCTGGACGAGGGCATCTCCACCCGCATGCTGATCTACGCAGGCAGCCTGATTGCCCAGGGCGTGGCCGCCCAGGCCGCCTGCCGCGTGGCGCTGGTGCGCCCGATCACGGACGATCCGGACATGCGCGACGCCCTCGACGCCGCGGTGGCGACCTTCTTCTGACGCGCGCCCTGGCGCACTCCTCCTCACCGGCCGGCAAGGGCTCACGCCATGTCCATCCATCTGGACGAAAACACGGAATGGCTCCAGGAACTGGAGCCTGAAACCCGCGCGCTGATGCTGCACGCCTGGCCCGACGCGGCCAAGGTGTTCTCGGCGCGGGGGCTGGACAACTACGCCAAGGGGGCCGTGGCGCTCAAGGGTCTGGGCCGGGGTGCCGGCCTGGTCCATGCGTGGATCGAGGCCGCGCCGCTGGTGGCCAAGGAAGTCGGCGAGGACGTCGTCGGCGATCTGGCCACCACGGCCCTGATGCTGGCGTCCAAGACCTCGGGGGCGGTCATCGAGCTGGTGCTGTCCACCGCGCCCACGGCCGCGCGCCGGCTCGGCGATGCGGCGCTGTTCCTGCAGTTCCTGCAGTTCCTCAACACCCTGCTGGCCCAGGCGCCGCGCGGTCTGCGCCCCATGCTGGACAAGCTCGACGTGCTGCTGGGCCAGCTCACGCTGGGCGGGCTGCGCCGCTGGGCGACCTGGGGCGCCCACGCGCACCGCACCAACTACGAAGAGCAGATCCGATACTTCGGCCTGGACTCCAAGGAGTCGCTGGCCGTGCTGCAGAACGAGCGCAAGGGCACGCTGTTCGTCGACGTGCAGCGGCGCATCAACATGTACCTGCGCGCGCTCTGGGGGCGGGATTTCTACATGCGCCCGACCGCCGGCGACTTCGAGTCCCGCGAGGGCTACAAGCCCTTCGTCGAGGACTACTTCATCCACCTGCCTGACGCCTACGACGCCGTGCAGACCGACCGCGGCACCGTCGCGGCCGGCGAACTGTACCGCGCCGCCTCGGCGCACGCGGCCGCGCACCTGGTCTACACGCGCCAGCCGATCTCGGCCGAGTCGCTCAATCCCTGGCAGATGGCCTGCATCGCGCTGGTGGAGGATGCCCGGGTGGAGGCGCTGGCCATCGCGCAGTTCCCGGGCCTGCGTGAGCTCTGGGCCAGCCTGCATGTGGCCAGCCCGGCGCAGGATCGCAGTGCCGGTGACTTCCTGAGCCGGCTGGCGCGCGCCCTGCTTGAGCCCGGCTATGCCGACGAGCATCCCTGGGTGGTACAGGGTCGTGCGCTCTGGGCCCAGGTGCAGGCGCGCGTGCTGCAGAACCCCCACGACAACGGAATTTCCTGGGAGATCGGCGTCGCGCTGGCGCACAGCTTCCGCGAACTCGTCGGTCTGGGCTACCAGCCGCGCACCGACCTGCAGAGCGCTGTCTACCGCGACGACAACCGCTACTTCTGGGCCTTCGAGGAGTTCGACTTCGACAAGTCCGAGGCGGCCGGCTACGAGACCGTCAAGCAGGTGCGCAAGTACGTGAACCTGATGGAGTTCGCCAACGAGCTCGATGTCGAGACCGCCGGCGACGATGCGCAGGAGATCTGGGTGCTGGGCACCGAGCTCTTCCCCTATGAGGACCTGGGCGTGTCGTACAACGAGTCGGAAGGGCGCGAGCCCGTCATCGACCCGGTGCACTACGCCGAGTGGGACCACCAGATCCAGCTGGAGCGCCCCGCCTGGGTCACGGTGCAGGAGCGTCGCCCCAAGGCGGGGGACCCTGCCGTCGTGGATGCGATCGTGTCCGAGCACCGCCGCCTGATCGGCCGCATGAAATACCTGCTCGACGCCATGCAGCCCCAGGGCGTGCAGCGCATCCGCAAGCTGGAGGACGGTGACGACATCGACCTCAACGCGGCGCTGGCCTCGATGGTCGAGCTGCGCATGGGCCAGCAGCCCGACCCGCGCATCATGATGCGCAGCGTGCGCAAGGTGCGCGACATCTCGGTGCTGGTGCTGCTGGACCTGTCGCAGTCCACCAACGACAAGGTCGCCGGCCAGGAGCAGACCGTGCTCGACCTCACGCGCCAGGCCTGCGTGCTGCTGGCCGATGCCATCGCCAAGGTCGGCGACCCGTTTGCCATCCACGGTTTCTGCTCCGACGGTCGGCACGATGTCAACTACTGGCGCTTCAAGGACTTCAACCAGCCCTACGACGACACGGCCAAGGCCCGGCTGGCCGGCATGCAGGGGCAGCTGTCCACGCGCATGGGCGCAGCGATCCGCCACGCGGCCGCAGCGCTCAGGGCCCAGCGTTCGTCCAAGAAGCTGCTGCTGGTGATCACCGACGGCGAGCCGGCCGACGTGGACGTGCGCGACCCGCAGTACCTGCGCCACGACACCAAGAAAGCGGTGGAGGAGGCCGGCCGCAACGGCGTGCTGACCTACTGCATGAGCCTGGATCCGCGCGCCGACCAGTACGTCAGCCGCATCTTCGGTGCACGTAACTTCATGGTGGTGGACAAGGTTGAGCGCCTGCCGGAGAAACTTCCTTTGCTTTATGCGGGCCTGACGCGATAATCACCCCACTATGCGTACATACGGCGGAATCGAAAGCGAAGAAAATTTCGGGATGACGATGCACGGGCGCATCATTCGTGACGCCTGGGTGTTCGGCATCCTGCCTGAGAGTGATGACTTTGCGGGCCGCACCGCGGCTGACATGCAGATGCTGTTCGACAAGGTGCACCAGGCCTGGGAGCCGTATGCCCAGCTTCCCAGCCGGCTGCCACCGGAACTGGCCGAGCGCCACCAGCGCATCCATGGTGCTGCCATGGCACAGGCGCGGGCCCGGGGCTGGAACCCCGAGCTGGGCGACGACGATTAGGTGCGGGTCTGCTCCGGCAGCTTCATGAAGCTGCCGAAGCGCTCGGCCAGGTAGCCCTCACCCTGCTCAAGCATGAAGTAGCGGAAGGCCTCGGCCGCCGGCGAGAGCAGTTTGGATAGCGTATGGACCACGTTCCAGGCCCGCACGATGGGTGTGCCCGGAACGTCGAGCACGGAAATCAGCTTGTGTTCGAGTTCCAGTCCGATGGTGTGCAGGGAAAGAAAGCTCAGGCCCATGCCGGCCATGACGGCCTGCTTGATGGTCTCGTTGCTGGTCAGCTCCATCGTGATCCGGGGCTCCAGGCGCGACGGCTCGAAGAAGCGCTCCATGGCCGCACGCGTGCCCGAGCCCGGTTCGCGCACGATGAAGCTGTAGGGCAGCATCGCCTCGATGGTCGGATGCCCCACCTTGGTCAGCAGCGGGTGCTCCACCGGTGCGACGAACACATGCGGGTGCGCCGCGAAGGGTTCGGCCCGCGTGGCCAGGTTGGTCGGGGGGCGGCCCATGATGGCGATGTCGACCTCATTGCCCTGCAGCATCTTGATCAGTTGCTCGCGGTTGCCGGCCACGAGCTTGATCTCTATGCTCTCGTGCTCCCGCTGGAATTGCGCCAGCAGCCTGGGCAGGAAATATTTGGCCGTGCTGACCATGCCGATGGTCAGGGTGCCCACTTCGAGGCGTTGCAGACGGGCGGCGGCATCCTCGGCATCCTTCAGGGTGGCAAGGATCTTGCGGGCATAGACCAGCATGTACTCGCCGGCCGTGGTCAGGGACACCTGGCGCCCGCTGCGCTCGAACAGCGGCATGCCGATATGGCTCTCCAGCTCCTTGACCTGCATGGTCACGGCCGGTGGCGTGAGGTGCAGGGCCTCGGCGGCACGGGCAAAGTTCAGGTGGCGCGCGACTTCGACGAACACCCTGAGCTGGCGGAAGGTTGTGTTGCGCATTAATTGATTGCTTAATTGTAAGACAATAAAAAATGAATTTACCTTATTTAAGTCACTACCTATAGTTAACCCGTGAGTAACCCCATGAAGCACATAGAGATGAAGGAGACCCCCATGCTCCGCGCCCTGATTTTCGACGTCGACGGCACCTTGGCCGATACCGAGAGCGTGCACCTCGCCGCCTTCAACCGGGCCTTCAAGGAGCTGGGGCTGGACTGGCACTGGGACGAGGCGCTGTACACCGAGCTGCTCGACATCTCGGGTGGCAAGGAGCGCATCCTGCACTACTGGAAGCAGGTCAAGCCCGAGGTCACGGGCCTGGATGCGCAGGCGATGCAGGACACCATCAACCGCATCCACGAACTCAAGACCGCCCACTACGAGGCGGCTGTCAACAACGGCGAGGTGAGCCTGCGTCCGGGCGTGCTGGCCCTGATCGACGAGGCCCTGGCCGCCGGCCTGCAGCTGGCGATCGCCACCACCACCTCGCCGGTCAACATCGCGGCCCTGCTGCGCAAGGCCATGGGCCCGGCCTGGCGCCACAGCTTTGCCGCCATCGGCGATGCGTCGAGTGCGCCGCTGAAGAAGCCGCATCCGCAGGTGTACCAGCAGATGCTCGAGGCCCTGCAGCTCGACCCGCGCGAATGCCTGGCCTTCGAGGATTCCGGCAATGGCCTGAAGGCGGCCACGCTGGCTGGCCTGGCCACGCTGATCACCCCCACGCAGTTCACGCGTCATCACGACTTTGGCCGTGCCATGCATGTGGTGCCTGACCTGGGCAATACCCGTCTGGCCGACATCCGGAACTGGCACCAGTCCCACTGGTCCGGCGAGCGCCTTCTGACCGTCGACGAGCAATAAGAGAGAAACGAGAGACCCCATGCCGCTGTCCAAACGCACCACCCTGACGCAGTTCCTGATCGAGGAGCGTCGCCGCTTCCCTGACGCCCGTGGCGATTTCAATGCCCTGCTCCTTGACGTCGCCCTGGCCTGCAAGGCGATTGCGCGTGCCGTCGCCTTTGGCGAACTCGGCGGTGTGCTGGGCAACCAGAACGGCGACAACGGGGGCTCGGTCAACGTACAGGGCGAGACGCAGAAGAAGCTGGACGTGCTGAGCAACGACCTCTTCACGCGCCTGAACGAATGGGGCGGCCACCTGGCCGGCATGGCGTCGGAGGAGATGGATCTTCCCTACCAGATCCCGGCCAAGCATCCGCGCGGCAAATACCTGCTGGTGTTCGATCCCCTGGACGGTTCCAGCAACATCGACGTCAATGTCTCGGTGGGCAGCATCTTTTCCATCCTGCGCGCGCCCGAGGCAGTGGTCAAGAGCGGCCGCGACGTCACCGAGGCCGACTTCTTCCAGCCCGGCACCCAGCAGGTGGCAGCCGGCTACGCGCTCTACGGCCCCACCACGATGCTCGTGCTCACCGTGGGCAATGGCGTCAACGGTTTCACGCTCGACCCGAATCTCGGTGAGTTCATGCTGACCCACCCGCAGATGAAGATCCCTGCCGACACGCAGGAATTCGCCATCAACGCCTCCAACAGCCGCTTCTGGGAAGCGCCGATCAAGCGTTATGTGGACGAGTGCCTGGCCGGCAAGACCGGTCCGCGCGGCAAGGACTTCAACATGCGCTGGATCGCCTCCATGGTGGCCGAGGCGCACCGCATCCTCATGCGCGGCGGCGTCTTCATGTACCCCAAGGACACCAAGGACCCGAGCAAGCCGGGCCGTCTGCGCCTGTTGTACGAGGCCAATCCCGTGGGCTTCATCATGGAGCAGGCTGGCGGCCGCGCCAGCACGGGCCGCGAGCCCATGCTGTCGGTGCAGCCCACGTCGCTGCACCAGCGCATCGGCCTGATCTTCGGCTCGAAGAACGAGGTCGAGCGCATCGAGCGCTACCACGCCGAGCCCAGCAAGGTCCAGGACGACAACCCGCTGTTCCATGAGCGCGGCCTGTTCCGCGTCTGAACCTCGTTGCCGCGCAAAGAATTTTTAGCTCCAGGAGACCTCCGTGTCTGAACGTCATCCCATCATCGCCATCACCGGTTCTTCCGGGGCGGGCACGTCCACCGTGACGCGCACCTTCGCCAACATCTTCCGCCGCGAGGGCGTGAAGGCCGCCATCATCGAGGGCGACAGCTTCCACCGCTTCGACCGCAAGGAGATGAAGCGCAAGGCCGCCGAGGCCGAGAAGACCGGCAACAAGCATTTCAGCCATTTCGGGGCCGACAACAACCTGTTCGGCGAGCTCGAGAACCTGTTCGCCACCTACGCCAAATCCGGCACCGGTAAAGCGCGCAAGTACCTGCACAACGAGGAAGAGGCTGCACCCTACAAGCAGGAACCCGGCACCTTCACGCCCTGGGAAGACCTGCCGTCGGACACCGACATGCTGTTCTACGAGGGCCTGCACGGCGCGGTCGTGACCCCGGAGCACAACATTGCCCAGCACCCCGACCTGCGCATCGGCGTGGTGCCGGTGATCAACCTGGAGTGGATCCAGAAGCTCTGGCGCGACAAGCACCAGCGTGGCTACAGCACCGAGGCGGTGACCGACACCATCCTGCGCCGCATGCCCGACTACGTGAACTACATCGTGCCGCAGTTCGCCCATACGCATGTGAACTTCCAGCGCGTGCCCATGGTGGATACGTCGAATCCCTTCATTTCGCGCGACATCCCCTCGGCCGACGAGAGCATGGTGGTGATCCGCTTCGCCAATCCCAAGGGCATCGATTTCCCCTACCTGCTCAACATGATCGACAACTCCTGGATGAGCCGCGCCAACACCATCTGCGTGCCCGGCGGCAAGATGGAACTGGCCATGCAGCTGATCTTCACGCCCTTCGTCTGGCGGATGATGGAACGGCGCAAGCGCGCGATCGGTTGAACACCCCGTGGCGGCTGGCGCCGCCACCCCCTCCGGGGGCAACGCCAGTGATCCGGCAAGGCCGGGCCCACGGCGTTTTCCGAGTGAACTCTTACTTGCGCTGCTTTGCGCTTTGTGGCTGAACAGATATGAACGCACCGTCTCCTGAACTCGCCCGCCGGATGGCCAATGCCGTCCGCATGTTGTCCGTCGACGCCGTCGAGCAAGCCAAGTCCGGCCATCCCGGCGCGCCCATGGGCATGGCCGACATCGCCGAAGTGCTGTGGAACCGCCACCTCAAGCACAACCCGGCCAACCCGCACTGGCCGGATCGCGACCGTTTCGTGCTCTCCAACGGCCACGGCTCCATGCTGATCTACGCGCTGCTGCACCTGACCGGCTACGACCTGCCGATGTCGGAGATCAAGCGCTTCCGCCAGCTGCACAGCAAGACCGCCGGCCACCCCGAGGTGGGCGTCACCCCCGGCGTCGAGACCACTACCGGCCCGCTGGGCCAGGGCATCGCCAATGCCGTGGGCATGGCGCTGGCCGAGAAGCTGCTCGCCGCGGAATTCAATCGCGAGGACGAGGACGCCAGCTACAACATCGTCGACCACCACACCTACGTGTTCCTGGGCGACGGCTGCATGATGGAAGGCATCAGCCACGAGGCGTGCTCGCTGGCTGGCACCCTGCGCCTGTCCAAGCTGATCGCCTTCTACGACGACAACGGCATCTCCATCGACGGCCACGTCGAAGGCTGGTTCACCGACGACACCCCGGCACGTTTTGCCGCCTACGGCTGGAACGTGATCCCCAACGTGGACGGTCACAACCCGGCGGCCGTGGAAGCCGCGCTGGTCGAGGCCCGCAAGCAGGCCGAGCTGTCGCATGGCAAGCCCACGCTGATCTGCTGCAAGACCGTCATCGGCCAGGGTTCGCCCAACAAGGCCGGCACGCACGATGTGCACGGTGCGGCCCTCGGTGCGGCCGAGGTGCAGGCCACCCGCGACGCGCTGGGCTGGACGGCGGCGCCGTTCGAGATCCCGGCCGACATCGCCGCCGCCTGGGATGCGAAGGAGCGCGGTGCCCATGCCGAGCGCGCCTGGCGCACCCGCTTCGAGGCCTATCGCACCCAGTACCCCATGGAGGCCGCCGAGTTCGAACGCCGCATGGCCGGGGGACTGCTGCCCGCCTTCGCGGACAAACTGCCCGAGTTGTTCGAAACGGTCGCAGCCAGGGCCGACGCCGTGGCCACCCGCAAGGCCAGCCAGAACGCGCTCGACCTGCTGGCGCCCCTGGTGCCGGAATTCTTTGGTGGCAGTGCCGACCTGACCGGCTCCAACCTGACCAATTTCAAGGGCTGCGTGAAAGCCGGCCGTGACGCCTGGGGCAACCACATGTCCTACGGCGTACGCGAGTTCGGTATGGCTGCGCTGATGAACGGCGTGGCGCTGCACGGCGGCTACATCCCCTACGGCGGCACCTTCCTGACCTTCAGCGACTACTCGCGCAATGCCATTCGCATGGCCGCACTTATGAAGCTGCGCGTGATCCATGTCTTCACCCACGACTCCATCGGTCTGGGCGAAGATGGCCCCACCCACCAGTCGGTCGAACACGTGCCTTCGCTGCGCATCATCCCCAACCTGGACATGTGGCGTCCGGCCGATGGCCTGGAAACCCTGGTCGCCTGGGCGTGCGCTGTCGAGCGCCGTGACGGCCCCAGCGCGCTGGCCCTGTCGCGCCAGAACCTGCCGCGCCTGGCCGACCGCGCCGAGCTGGCCACGCACATCCGTCGCGGCGGCTACATCCTGGCCGAGCAGGATGCCCCGCAGGCCGTGATCATCGCCACCGGTTCCGAGACCATGCTGGCCATGCAGGCGCACGAGCAGCTGGCCAAGGAAGGCATTGCCACCCGCGTGGTCTCCATGCCCTGCACCAATGTGTTCGATCGCCAGCTCCAGTCGTACCAGGACGCCGTGCTGCCGCTGGCCCTGCCGGCCGTGGCCGTCGAAGCGGCCCATCCGGACTTCTGGCGCAAGTACGTCGGCCGCAACGGTCATGTGGTGGGCATTGCCACCTTCGGCGAATCTGCGCCGGCCAAGGATCTGTACCAGCACTTCGGCATTACGACTGAAGCGATCGTGCAGGCTGTGCGCCGCCTGGTGCGCGAGCGGGCTGCGGCCTGAGCCCGAGCGGAACGTGTCCATGAGCATGAGTGCCAACGCACCGTTCGATCTCGTCATGTTCGACCTTGACGGGACGCTGATCGAAACCTCGCCCGAGATCTGTGATGCGGTCAACGACACCCTGCGCCACTTCCAGCTCAAGGAAGTGACGCAGGACCAGGTGGACCGCTGGATCGGCCACGGCACCCGCACGCTGCTGGTGCAGGCGCTGGCATCCGCACGCGGCCAGACCATCGAGCAGATCCACGCCTCGCCGGACCTCGCGCAGATTGCCGCCGTGTTCGACCGCCATTACCAGGAGCGCTGCGGCACCCGCAGTCACCTCTACCCGCACGTGCGCGAGGTGCTGCAGGCGCTGCGCGGGAAGGGCGTGCGGCTGGCGGTGGTGACCAACAAGGAAGGCCGCTACACCAAGACCGTGCTGGCCGCCCACGATCTCGAGCCCATGTTCGACCGGGTGGTCAGCGGCGACACGCTGCCCACCAAGAAGCCCGATCCGGCCGGCATCCAGAGCTGCCTCGCACAGTTCGGCGTCAGCAGCGGGCGCGCGCTCTTTGTCGGCGATTCGTCGATCGATGTCGCCACGGCGCGCAACGCCGGCGTGCCGGTGTGGGCGTTGCCCTATGGCTACAACATGGGCCAGCCCATCGAGGCTTGCGGCCCGGACCGCGTGATCCCAGATTTCTCGGCCCTGACCGCCGCTTGAGCGTCGAGGCCGACACCCGGATTTTCATTTTCAAACTATCGAGGAGATTCCCATGACGATCAAGGTAGGCATCAACGGCTTCGGCCGCATCGGGCGCATGGTATTTCGCGCCGTCGCGCAGGAGAAGGAGTTCTCCGACATCGAGATCGTGGCCATCAACGACCTGCTCGAGCCCGACTACCTGGCCTACATGCTGCAGTACGACAGCGTGCATGGTCGCTTCAAGGGCAGCATCGCCGTCGACGGCAAGGACCTGATCGTCAACGGTCGCCGTATCCGTCTGACGGCCGAGAAGGACCCGACCGCCCTGGCCTGGGGTGCCGTCGGTGCCGACGTGGTGGTTGAGTCCACCGGCCTGTTCCTGACCGAGGAGAGCTGCCAGAAGCACCTGGCCGCCGGCGCCAAGAAGGTGGTGCAGTCCGCCCCCTCCAAGGACAGCACGCCCATGTTCGTCTACGGCGTCAACCACGACAGCTACAAGGGTCAGGCCATCGTGTCGGCCGCGTCCTGCACCACCAACTGCCTGGCCCCGGTGGCCAAGGTGTTGAACGACAAGTTCGGCATCAAGCGCGGCCTCATGAGCACCGTGCACGCTGCCACGGCTACGCAGAAGACTGTGGACGGCCCCTCCAGCAAGGACTGGCGCGGCGGCCGCGGCATCCTCGAGAACATCATCCCCAGCTCCACCGGTGCCGCCAAGGCCGTGGGCGTGGTGATCCCCGAGCTCAACAAGAAGCTCACGGGCATGGCCTTCCGCGTGCCGACCTCCGACGTGTCGGTGGTCGACCTCACCGTGGAACTGAACAAGGCCGCGAGCTACGAAGACGTCTGCGCCGCCATGAAGGCCGCCAGCGAAGCCGGTCCGCTCAAGGGCGTGCTGGGCTACACCACCGACAAGGTGGTCTCCACCGATTTCCGCGGCTGCGCGATGCCCTCCATCTTCGATGCCGAGGCCGGCATTGCGCTGGACTCGACCTTCGTCAAGGTCGTGGCCTGGTATGACAACGAATACGGCTACACGTGCAACATGCTGCGCTTCCTGCAGCATGTCGGTCGCGCCTGAGGCCGCTGAGGAACGCTCCATGAAATTTCTGCGATTCTCCGATCTCTGCGCCAATGGCCAGGCCCGTGGCCAGCGCGTCTTCATCCGTGCCGACCTCAATGTGCCGCAGGACGACAGCGGCGCCATCACCGAAGACACCCGCATCCGCGCCAGCCTGCCGTGCATCCGCATGGCGCTGGACGCCGGCGCCGCCGTCATGGTCACCTCCCACCTGGGCCGCCCCACCGAAGGCGAATTCAAGCCCGAGGACAGCCTGGCCCCGGTCGCCCAACGCATGGCCGAGCTGTTGGGCCGCGACGTCCCCCTGGTGGCCAACTGGGTGGATGGCGTCCAAGTCGCCCCCGGCCAGCTCGTCATGCTCGAGAACGTGCGCGTCAACAAGGGCGAGAAGAAGAACGCCGAGGACCTCAGCAGGAAGATGGCCGCCCTGTGCGACATCTTCGTGCACGACGCCTTTGGCACCGCCCACCGCGCCGAAGCTTCCACCTACGGTATCGCCCAGTACGCCAGGGTTGCCTGCGCCGGCCCGCTGCTGGCGGCCGAGATGGACGCCATCTCCAAGGCCCTGAGCGCCCCGAAGCGCCCGCTGGTGGCGATTGTTGCCGGCTCCAAGGTCAGCACCAAGCTCACCATCCTCAAGAGCCTGGCCGCGAACGTGGACCAGCTCATCGTCGGTGGCGGCATTGCCAACACCTTCATGCTGGCCGCCGGCCTGAAGATCGGCAAGAGCCTGGCCGAGCCCGACCTCGTCAACGAAGCCAAGGCCGTGATCGAGGCCATGAAGGCGCGTGGCGCCGAAGTGCCGATCCCGGTGGATGTCGTCACCGCCAAGGAATTCAAGGCCGATGCCAAGGCCGAAATCAAGGCCGCCGACAAGGTCGCCGACGACGACCTGATCCTGGACATCGGCCCCGAGACCGCCAGAAAGCTGGCCGTGCAGCTCAAGGCCGCGGGCACCATCGTGTGGAACGGCCCGGTGGGCGTGTTCGAGTTCGCGCCCTTCGAGAACGGCACGAAGGAAATTGCCAAGGCCATCGCCCAGAGCAGCGCCTTCTCCATCGCCGGCGGCGGCGACACGCTGGCGGCGATTGCCAAGTACGGTATCGACGAGGACGTGGGCTACATCTCCACCGGCGGCGGCGCCTTCCTGGAGGTGCTCGAGGGCAAGACCCTGCCGGCCTTCGAGATCCTGCAAAAGCGCGCGCAGGGCTGATTTTCTTTTTTCATACTAGACAGGACCACATCATGGCATTCGCTTCCCTCCGTCAGGTTCTCGATCACGCTGCCGAGCACGGCTACGGCGTGCCGGCCTTCAACGTCAACAACCTCGAGCAGGTACTCGCCATCATGGAGGCCGCCCAGGCCACCGACAGTCCGGTGATCCTGCAGGCCTCGGCCGGCGCGCGCAAGTACGCGGGCGAGGCCTACCTGCGCCACCTGATGCTGGCCGCCGTCGAGACCCATCCCGACATTCCGGTCGTGGTGCATCAGGACCACGGCGCTTCGCCGGCCGTCTGCCAGCAGTCCATCCGCTCGGGCTTCACCAGCGTGATGATGGACGGTTCGCTGATGGAGGACGCCAAGACCCCGGCCAGCTACGAGTACAACGTGGCCATCACGCGCCGCGTGTGCGAGATGGCGCATCCGGTGGGCGTTTCGGTCGAAGGCGAGCTCGGTTGCCTGGGCTCGCTGGAAACCGGTGAAGCCGGCGAGGAGGACGGCGTCGGCGCCGAGGGCAAGCTCACGCACGACATGATGCTGACCGACCCGGTGCAGGCCAAGGACTTCGTGGCCAAGACCGGCGTGGACGCGCTGGCCATCGCCATCGGCACCAGCCACGGCGCCTACAAGTTCACGCGCAAGCCCACGGGCGACATCCTGGCCATCGACCGCATCGCCGCGATCCATGCCCAGATCCCCAACACCCACCTGGTGATGCACGGTTCCTCCAGCGTGCCGCAGGAGTGGCTGGCCATCATCCGCCAGTACGGTGGCGACATCAAGGAAACCTATGGTGTGCCGGTGGAGGAGATCCAGCGCGGCATCAAGAACGGCGTGCGCAAGATCAACATCGACACCGACATCCGCCTGGCCATGACGGGCGCCATGCGCGAGATCTTCGCCAAGCAGCCCAGCGAATTCGATCCGCGCAAGGCCATGGCCGCGGCCAAGAAGGCCGCCGCCGGTGTCGTCAAGATGCGCTTCGAGGCCTTCGGCTGCGCCGGCATGGCGTCCAAGATCAAGCCGATCGCCCTGGAAGCCATGGCTGCGCGCTACGCCTGAAACACTCATCACCCACCCGAGGAGACAACATGAAATTCATCCACATCGCGCTGGCGGCCGCTGCCCTGGTCTCGGCCCCCGCCTTTGCCAGCAAGGAACTGGCGCAGAAGAACGCCTGCATGGCCTGTCATGCGGTGGACCGCAAGATGGTCGGCCCGTCCTTCCAGGACATCGCCAAGAAATACCATGGCCAGAAGGATGCCGACGCCATGCTGGCCGGCAGCATCAAGAAGGGTGGCGCCGGCAAGTGGGGCCCGGTGCCCATGCCGGCCCAGGCCGCGCTGAGCGACGCCGACGCCAAGACCCTGGCAGTCTGGGTGCTGGCCGGCGCAAAGTAAGCCATTACTCTGCATGCGCGGGTCTCAGGCTCGCTGCAAAGCAAAAGGGCCGTCCGGGTGGACGGCCCTTTCTTCATTCCGGGCGCGGGGGCGGCGCGAAGGCGGATCAGCCGAACTTCTCGAGCAGGCGGGCCGACTTCTCGACCTCCTCGATCGCCATGCCTTCGTTCTCTGCGTCGTAGACCGCCTCGATGACGGAGCAGGCCATCATGCGGTAGAAGGCCTTGTCCATGGCCTTGCGCGTGGCCGACATCTGCAGGGCCACGTCCTCGCAGGAGCGCCCGGTCTGGATCATCTCGACCAGCCCCCGGACCTGCCCCTCGATGCGGCGCAGGCGGTTGACCACGTCTTTCTGGTGATCGGCACGGTAGACGGCGGCGGAAGTCGGCGTATCGCCGCTGGCGGAGGGTTTCTTGCTGGCCATGGGAGCAGTCGGTTTCGTGGGGGACAAGCGACAGTGTGCCAGATTGTCCGCCCGTCGGGTCGTCGCTGTCCCCTCGATTACCCTACCCCGCAGGGTATAGGGTTGATCCCTATGGCCGCTGCATGCCGCTTGTTGCACCATGATGACAGCCGTACTTACCCTAGGGGGTAGGGCTTGTAACTCTCTGTATATTTTGATGAAGGAAATCCAAGTGAGCGTTGTGAAACAAATTCTGCGTGGCCTGCCCGTGCTGGCTCTTGTCCTGTTGACGACCGGTTGCGGCACCATCAGCACCCTCGGCAAGCTCGAGGACGGCGCCGGCGCCGAGGCCAGCAAGATGTGGGACCGCTGGGTCGACGCCGAGGGCGACATCGCCGTGGCCACCACTTGGGAGCGCAAGGTCAAGGCCGGCGTCACCGTGGACGACCTCGAGCAGGTGCTGACCCAGATCGCCGCCGAGCGCAACATGAAGGGCGTGGGCGACCTGCCGCTGTCCAAGGAACTGGAAGCCCGCACCGGCAAGCCGCAGAAGTTCCTGAAGGTCTACTCCTTCTGCACCCCGACCACCGCCCGCATGATGGTCGACTTCAGCCCGCACATGTCGGCCTACCTGCCCTGCCGCATCACCGTGGTCGAGAAGGAAGACGGCCTGTGGATGTACACGCTGAACATGGACATGATGGTCAAGATGGGCCGCAAGCTGCCGTCCCCCTTGAAGGAAGAGGCCTGGAAAGTGCGCGACACCATCTGGGACATGATGGAACGCGGCTCCAAGGGCGAGTTCTGATTTTGTGCAAGTAAATACTCAATAACGAGGAGACAACGTGAGCAAGACCAAGGTATTTCGCAATACGGCCATTGCCCTGGCCGTGGCCGGCCCGATGACGGCCGCCATGGCCACCAATGGCTATTTCTCGCACGGCTACGGCATGAAAGCCAAGGGCATGGGCGGTGCGGCTGTCGCCTCCACCGACAGCGCCTTTGCCGGTGCCAACAACCCGGCGGCCGCAGCCTGGGCCGGCAACCGCATGGAAATCGGCCTGGACCTGTTCATGCCGACCCCGCGTGGAATGGAGCGGACCAACGCAGGTCCGCTGAGTGCTTCCGTCGAGAGCGGCAGCACCAGTTTCTGGGTGCCGGAGTTCGGTTACAACCGCGCTCTGAGCGACAAGCTGGGCGTCGGTCTGACGGTCTACGGCAACGGTGGTTTGAACACCGACTACGGCTTTGGACAAGTTGACTGCGGTGGCGGGCCTGCCAACGTACTGTGCGGCAGCACCAAGCTGGGCATCGACATGATGCAGCTGGTGATTGCGCCGACCGTGGCCTACAAGGTCAGCGATGCGCACTCTTTCGGCGTCTCCCCGCTGATCGTGCACCAGCAGTTCAAGGCCGATGGCCTGCAGGGCTTCACGCCCATGAGCGGCGATGCCAGCAACCTGACCAACAACGGTTACGACACCAGCAATGGCGTTGGCGTCCGTCTGGGTTACCTGGGCAAGATCAACGACAAGCTGACGATCGGCGCCTCTTATGCGCCCAAGATCAAGATGTCGAAGTTCTCCAAGTATTCCGGCCTGTTTGCCGATGACGGTAATTTCGATATCCCGGAAAACTACACCGTGGGCATGAGCTACCAGGCTAGCCCGGCCGTCCGGGTGGCGCTGGACTACACCACGATCAAGTACAGCGACATCCCGTCGGTCGGCAATCCGAGCACCAACATGGCCCCCCTCGGCGCGCCCAACGGCCCCGGTTTTGGCTGGGCGGACATTGATGTCTGGAAACTCGGTGTGGAATGGCAGCAGTCGGGCAACCTGACCCTGCGCGCCGGTCTCAACGTCGGTGACAACCCGATCCAGGGCCGTGATGTGACCTTCAACATCCTGGCCCCGGGCGTGGTGACCACGCACTACACCCTGGGCGGCACGTATGCGCTGTCCAAGGAATCGGAGCTGACGATGGCCTATATGTATGCCCCGAAGCAGTCCGTTTCTGCACCCAGCACCTTCTTTGCGGGTACGGAAACCATCAGCATGGGCCAGCAGTCCATCGGCATCCAGTACGGCTGGAAGTTCTGATCGCGCCTTCCTGACCAAAGGTTGACGGGCCGGGTGACGCACCCGGCCCGTTTTTTCATCCGGCAGATCCGCCTTGCCCGCGCCGGCAAGATTCGCTAATCTAGACCCATGCGCAAATTCATCCCCCTCCTGCTCATTTCCTTCGCCACCGCAGCTCAGGCCGAAGTGCCGCCCGTCTTCAAGGGCGCCGATCTCAAGCTGGGGGAGCAGCTGATCGCCGAGCACAAGTGCGTGGCCTGCCACGTGCAGAAGGTGGGGGGGGATGGCAGCGCCATCTACAAGCCGGCCGGGCGCATCAATACCTCCGGCTACCTGCGCGGCATGGTCGAGCAGTGCAACACCGAGCTCAACCTGGGCCTGTTCCCGGAAGACGTCACGGCGGTTGCCGCCGTGCTGAACCGGGATCACTACCGTTTCACAAAGTAAAAAACGAGGGGCGACCTCCTGATTTACTCGGGATAAGTGTAAACACCTAGGGTGTTAATTCGCAGAATCTATATATTCGCGTATGTGAATATTTAGATCGAGCAAATGAAGGACGCAACTCCCGAGGAAACGCTCCCGGCGGACTACGAATCGGCGGCGGAACTGTTCGGAGTGCTTTCCACCCCGCTGCGGCTGCGCATCATCGGCGCGCTGTGCAGTGGAGAGAAAAACGTCTCGGAATTGCTGCAGGGGATCGAGGTGTCCCAGCCCAATATGTCACAGCAGCTCAACGTGCTGTACCGGGCGGGCGTGGTGGACAAGAGGCGCCATGGGGCGCAGGTGTATTACCGAATCGCCGATGAAACGGTGGTGCGGGTGTGCAAGGCGGTTTGCTCGCAAGTCCGCCTGGAAGAGTAAGAGCAAGAGGAAAGTGGAGCGTGCGGCGCAGCCAGGCTGAACCGGCGTACCCGTGAAGAAACCGCCAGTAGCTGGCAACGAATGGAAGGAGAGTGTGATGCAGGAAGACTTGAGCTCGGGCAGGATCCGCAAGGCCCCCGAGAATTTTTTGAACCAGGACGGTGTGAAAACCGTCATTGCCGAGGCCAAGAACGGCCGACGCAGCTTCATTCGAAACGCCTTTGCCGCTGCCGCAGCTGGCGCCGCCGGCGCTTCCGCGCTGGCGCAGGGCAACCCGGTCCCGGTCGAGGGCGGTGATCCCAACATCCTGAACCTGCCCGAGCACACCACGGGCCTGGGCCAGGGCGTGGTCACCGACGGCTACGGCAAGCCGTCCAAGTTCGAGGCCAATGTGCAGCGCCGCCAGAGCCCGGGCCTGACGCAGACCGCGCAGGCTTCGGTGTCCTTCGCGCCGCTGCAGTCGCTGTTCGGCATCGTCACGCCCAGCGGACTGCACTTCGAGCGTCACCACCAGGGCTGGTGGGACGTGGATCCGTCCAAGCACCGCCTGATGGTCAATGGCATGGTCAAGGCCGCCAAGGTCTTCACCATGGACGAGATCATGCGCCTGCCCTCCGTCTCGCGTTTCCACTTCATCGAGTGCGGTGCCAACACCGGCATGGAATGGGGCAACGTGGCCGTGCCGACCGTGCAGTACACCCACGGCATGATTTCCTGCAGCGAGTTCACCGGCGTGCCGCTGATCACCCTGCTGGAGCTGGCCGGTGCCGACCTGAAGAACGGCAAGTTCGTGCTGGCCGAGGGTGCCGATGGCTCCTCCATGACCCGCACCATCCCCATGGAGCTCATCACCTCCGGCGAGGTGCTGGTGGCCTACGGCATGAACGGCGAGATGCTGCGTCCGGAGCAGGGCTATCCGCTGCGCCTCGTGGTGCCGGGCGTGCAGGGCGTGAGCTGGGTCAAGTACCTGCGCCGCATCGAAGTGGGTGACAAGCCCTATGCGGCCAAGGACGAGGCGGTGCACTACATCGACCTCATGCCCAACGGCCTGCACCGCCAGTACACCAACATCCAGGAGTGCAAGAGCGTGGTGACCACGCCCTCGGGTGGTCAGGTGCTTCTGGACAAGGGCTTCTACAACATCTCCGGTCTGGCCTGGTCGGGCCGCGGCAAGATCAAGCACGTCGACGTCTCCGTCGACGGCGGCCGCAACTGGCGCCGTGCGCGCCTGGAGAACCCGGTGCTGTCCAAGGCGCTGACGCGCTTCAACATCGACTGGGTGTGGGACGGCAAGCCGGCCATCATCCAGAGCCGTGCGACCGACGAGACCGGCTACGTGCAGCCGACCTACAAGCAGCTGCGTGCCGTGCGCGGTACGCGTTCGATCTATCACAACAATGCCATCCAGTCGTGGCTGGTGCAGGAAAGCGGTGAGGTGAAAAATGTCCAGGTTTCTTAATGCAGTTCTGACGGCCGCTCTCCTGGCGACGGCCGGTATGGCGCACGCCCAGAGCGCCAAGTACCCGGGCGTGGGTCGCGATGCGACCCCCAAGGAAGTGGCCAAGTGGGACATCGACGTGCGCCCCGACTTCAAGGGCCTGCCGGCCGGTTCGGGCAGCGTGGCCAAGGGCCAGGACGTGTGGGAGGGCAAATGCGCCCACTGCCACGGCATCTTCGGTGAATCCGGCGAAGTGTTCAGCCCCCTGGTGGGCGGCACCACGGCCGAGGACATCAAGACCGGCCGCGTTGCCAAGCTGACCGACGCGTCCTTCCCCGGCCGCACCACGCTGATGAAGGTGCCCACGGTCTCGACCCTGTGGGACTACATCAACCGCGCCATGCCCTGGAATGCGCCCAAGTCACTGACGACCGAAGAGGTGTATGCCGTGACGGCCTTCCTGCTGAACCTCGGCGGCATCGTGCCGGATGACTTCGTGATGTCCGACAAGAACATCGCCGAAGTCCAGGCCCGTATGCCCAACCGCAACGGCATGACGCTGGACCACGCCATGTGGCCGGGCAATGAGTTCGGCACCAAGAAGAACAAGCCGGACACGAAGAACGTGGCCTGCATGAAGGACTGCGTGACCGAAGCCAAGGTCTCGTCCTACCTGCCGGACTACGCCCGTGACGCCCACGGCAACCTGGCCGAGCAGAACCGCCTGGTCGGCGCGCAGCGTGGTGCCGACACCACCAAGCCCGAGCCCAAGGGCCCGGGTGCTGCGGCCGCCGCTGCAGCCGTGGTGGCCGTCGCTCCGGCCAAGGCCGAAGCCAAGCCGGCTGCGAAGGCCGAAGGTGCCGCCGGTGGCGACAGCAAGGCCGCGATTGCCCTGACCTCGAAGTACAGCTGCACGGCCTGCCACGCCATGGACAAGAAGCTGGTCGGCCCGAGCTTTGCCGAAATCGCCAAGAAGCATGCGGGCAAGGTGGACTACCTGGCCGGCAAGGTGAAGAATGGCGGTTCGGGTGTCTGGGGTCCGATCCCGATGCCGGCGCAGTCCCTGAGCGAAGCCGAAGCCAAGACCATTGCGGCCTGGCTGGCCGCTGGCGCAGCCAAGTAAGTGTAAGTACCGATCCCGGTTACTATATATTTTCATTAGCATGTACTTAACCAAGGAGATACACATGCAAAATCGTCGCGAGACCCTGAAACAGAGCGCTGCAGTGGCTGGCCTGCTGGCTGCCAGCGGCATGATGCCGCAGCTGGCTGCGGCCTACGAGAAGGCGGCCTTCGAAGCCAAGACCGCGGCCGAAGTGGCCAAGGCCCTGGGTGCTTCGGCTCCGGTGCAGAGCGCTGACGTGACCATCGGTGGTCCGGACATCGCCGAAAACGGCGCCGTGGTGCCGCTGTCGGCCAGCACCACGCTGGCTGGCGTGAAGCGCATGCTGATCCTGGTGGAGAAGAACCCGGCCGCGATGGTGGCGATGTTCAACGTGACGGACGCTGTGGAAGCCAACTTCGCCACGCGCGCCAAGATGGGCCAGTCCTCGGACGTGTACGCCGTGGCGATCATGAACGACGGGCGTGCGCTGTACGCCAAGAAGGAAGTCAAGGTCACGCTGGGCGGCTGCGGCGGTTAATCGACTGCGACGCGCTATCCACCGATTCAACACAGATTTAGGAGTATCAAAATGGCAGATCCGATGCGCATTCGCGCCCAAGCCGCTGGTGACAAGGCCACCGTTCGCGTTCTCATGAGCCACGAGATGGAGTCCGGCCAGCGCAAGGACTCTTCGGGCAAGGTGATCCCGGCATGGTTCATCAGCGAGGTGAGCGCCTCGCACAATGGCAAGGTCGTGATGACGGCCGAGTGGGGCCCTGCGGTGTCGAAGAACCCGTTCATGCAGTTCGTGGTCAAGGGCGCGAAGGCCGGCGACAAGATCAGCGTGAGCTGGAAGGACAACAAGGGCGAGAGCCGTACCGACGAAGCGACCGTTTCCTGATCGGAAACATCGTGGAATGAAATGGAGAAGGGGTGTCCCTTCTCCATTTTCCTTATGGGCCTGCTGAACCGGCGCGAGAGCCGGGCAGACCGACAGAATTTTCAAGCATCAGGCCAGGCGCGATCCCGGCTCCATACAACCAAACATCATCAGTGGTAGCGACATCATGAATCTTTCCAAGCGCGAATTCATGCAGGTGCTGGGTGCCGGCACGATGGCCGGCATGGGTCTGGGAACCTATGCCGAGGCCGATGCGGCCACGGCCGCCAAGGGCCTGTACGACATCCCGAAATTCGGCAATGTGTCCTTCCTGCACATGACCGACTGCCACGCGCAGCTCAAGCCGATCTACTTCCGCGAGCCCAACGTGAACCTGGGCATCGGCAGCATGAAGGGCAATCTGCCCCACCTGGTCGGCGAGCACCTGCTGAAGGTGGCCAAGGTGCGCCCGGGCACGGCCGAGGCCCATGCCCTGACCTACCTGGACTTCGAGAAGGCCGCCCGCCGCTACGGCAAGGTCGGCGGCTTTGCCCACCTGGCCACCCTGGTCAAGCGCATGAAAGCCAGCCGCCCCGGCGCGCTGCTGCTCGACGGTGGCGACACCTGGCAAGGTTCGGGCCTGTCCATGTGGACCAACGCCCAGGACATGGTTGACGCCTGCAAGGCGCTGGGCGTTGACGTGATGACCGGCCACTGGGAATTCACCTACGGCATGGAGCGCGTCAAGGAGATCGTCGAGAAGGACTTCAAGGGTTCGATCGATTTCGTGGCCCAGAACGTGACCACTGCCGACTTCGGCGACCAGGTCTTCAAGCCCTACGTGATCCGCGAGATCAACGGCGTGCCCTGCGCCATCATCGGCCAGGCCTTCCCCTACACCCCCATCGCGAACCCGCGCTATATGGTGGCCGACTGGTCCTTCGGCATCCAGGACGAGAACATGCAGAAGATGGTGGACGAGGCGCGCGGCAAGGGTGCCCAGGTCGTCGTCGTCATCTCGCACAACGGCATGGACGTGGACCTGAAGATGGCCAGCCGTGTCTCCGGCATCGACGCCATCATGGGCGGCCACACGCACGACGGCATGCCCGTGGCCAGCATCGTCAGCAACAAGGGTGGCAAGACGCTCGTCACCAACGCCGGCTCCAACGGCAAGTTCCTCGGCGTGCTGGACTTCCAGGTCAAGGACAAGAAGGTCATCGATTTCCGCTATAAGCTGCTGCCGGTGTTCTCCAACATGCTGCCGGCCGACAAGGACATGGATGCGCTCATCACCAAGATGCGCGCCCCCTACGAGGCCCAGCTCAACGAGGTGCTGGGCGTGACCGAAGGCACGCTGTTCCGCCGCGGCAACTTCAACGGCACGGGCGACCAGTTGCTGCTCGACGCCATGATCGACGTGCAGGGCGCCGACATCGCCTTCTCGCCGGGCTTCCGCTGGGGCACCAGCCTGCTGCCGGGCCAGGCCATCACGCGCGAGTGGCTGCTGGACATGACCGCCACCACCTACTCCTACGCCACCGTCACCGAGATGACCGGCGCCACCATCAAGACCGTGATGGAAGACGTCTGCGACAACCTGTTCAACCCCGACCCCTACTATCAGCAGGGCGGCGACATGGTGCGTGTGGGCGGTCTGTCCTACACCTGCAACCCGGTGGCCGGCATGGGCAAGCGCATCGACAACATGATGCTCAAGGGCAAGCGCATCGAGGCCGACAAGGTCTACAAGGTGGCCGGCTGGGCGCCGGTGGCCGAAGAGGCCCGCGGTGGCAAGCAGATGATCTGGGACGTGGCCGAGACCTGGCTCAAGGCCCGCGGCGGCAAGGTCGCACCGCGCAAGCTCAACATGCCCAAGATCGAGGGCGTGCTGCCCAATCCGGGCTACGCCGATCTGTAAGCCGAGGCGTCATCCACGAACAACGGGCCCCACTGGGGCCCGTTTTCTTTGCCGCCTTCAGCGGATGTCGTCGATGGAAAACTTCTTGTCCATCACGACGGCCGGGATCAGCGCATAGCCCTGGTTCTGCCAGTACATGAGCTCGGTCAGGGCCGAAGGCGCGACTTCGACGAAGTCGTAGAGGTCGGCCGGCGTGTAGTCGTAGTCGCGCATGGACAGGCCGCAGACCCGGAACTTCACGCCCATTTCGGCGTAGTAGCGCATGCGCTGTACCACATCGCGGTATCGCTCCTCGTTCTTGCGCGCCAGGGTCACGATCTCGGTGCCGTGCATGAGCACGATCACGGGAATGTCCTCGGGCACCATGCTGTAGGGGGCTTCGGTCAGCGGGTTCATGACCCCGCGCACCCAGTTCAGCGCCCCAGCCAGCTTGGCCGGATCGTCGAGGTAGACATCGACCAGCGCCTTGGGGTTCTTGTACGGGGTCTGCACCACCCGGGCCTGGGACCAGGCGGGCGGGGCCAGTGTCACGAGCGCCAGCAGCAGGGCCGCGCATGCGGGGCGGAGTTGCGCACACCGGCGCAAAACGCTGACAAGTGGATGGGGCATGGCAGGTTCCTTTCGGGCCGCGGTTTGCATCAGAATGCGGGACATGAAGCCAAGTATGCCCGCAGCATGCCGCAAATCCTGGCGCCTGGCCTTGGCGCTAACCCTGTGCGCTGTCGCCCTGGGGGGCTGTGCGTCCTGGCTGCCCCGTTCGCGCACGGATACCACTGCATTCGACAGCTACGAGCAGGCGCGTGCCGCCGTCGAGGCCCTGGTGCCCATGAAGAGCCTGCGCGCCGATCTGGAGCACAACGGCTTTCATCCGAGCAAGCATCCGAACATGCTGCAGCTCACGCATGCCGAGGTCGCCCGCCGTTACCTGCCCAGCGCACTGCTGCGGCGGGAGGACCTGGCGCCCGGCATCCTGCGTTGCCTGGAAGCCGGTGATGCCTGCCAGGGCCTGGAGATTGCCGGCGCCAAGATCAAGCGCGAACGCACCGGCAATTTCTGGGCTGATTTCCTGAATTTCAGGCGGCAGACGCAGACCACGGGCTGGCGTTTCACGGCCCTGGTGCTGCTGGTGAACGATGTGGTGGTGTACCGCTCCTGGAGCGGGCAGCCGGCCGTCAACGAGGTGGAGGTCACGCGCAACCCGCTGGGGCCGCTGCAGGATATCGGGCCGGCGGCCGTGGGCAATTCGGTGCAGTGAAGGTCGCGCTGGCGCCCCCGACAGGAATCGAACCTGTATCTAGCGCTTAGGAGGCGCTCGTTCTATCCATTGAACTACGGCGGCTGACCAGACGCCATTGTAAATGGCGTCTGGTCAGCCGCCGTACGGCCGTATGTGAAGCCCACCTCCCTCCCGGCCTCCCTCCGCCCGAGCGGGGGGAGAGGAGGGTTCAACCGCGCAGAGCGCGGCTCGCTTGCGTTACTTGGTAAGAAGGCGCATGGCTTCCTCGATGCCCTTGAGGGTCAGCGGGTACATGCGGTGGTTCATGAGCTGCTGCATGATGGCGATGCTCTGGCGGTACTGCCAGACGCCCTGCGGCTCGGGGTTGATCCAGGCGAACTTGGGGAAGGCGTGGGTGAGGCGCTGGAGCCATTCCGCACCCGCTTCCTCGTTGTTGTATTCCACGCTGCCGCCGGGCTGCAGGATCTCGTAGGGGCTCATCGTGGCGTCGCCCACGAAGATGAGCTTGTAGTCCTTGTTGTACTTGCGGATGATGTCCCAGGTCGGGAACTTCTCGCTGTAGCGGCGGCGGTTGTTCTTCCACATGAAGTCGTAGACGCAGTTGTGGAAGTAGTAGAACTCCAGGTGCTTGAACTCGGTCTTGGTGGCGGAAAACAGCTCTTCCACGCGCGCGATGTGCTCGTCCATGGTGCCGCCCACGTCCATGAGCAGCAGCACCTTCACGTTGTTGTGACGCTCGGGCACCATCTTGATGTCGAGGTAGCCGGCATTGGCCGCGGTGGCGCGGATGGTGTCGTCCAGGTCCAGCTCGAGTTCATGGCCCTCGCGTGCGAAGCGGCGCAGGCGGCGCAGCGCGACCTTGATGTTGCGTGTGCCCAGCTCCTGGGTATCGTCGTAGTCCTTGTAGGCGCGCTGGTCCCACACCTTCACCGCGCTCCTGTTGCGGCTCTTGTCCTGGCCGATGCGGATGCCCTGCGGGTTGTAGCCGTTGGCGCCGAAGGGGCTGGTGCCGCCCGTGCCGATCCACTTGTTGCCGCCTTCGTGGCGCTCCTTCTGTTCCTCGAAGCGCTTTTTCAGCGTCTCCATGAGTTCGTCCCAGCCCATCTTCTCGATGGCGGCCTTCTCCTCGGGGCTGAGGTTGAGCTCCAGGTTCCTGCGCAACCACTCCAGCGGGATGTCCTTGGTGAAATCCGTCAGCAGCTCCACGCCCTTGAAGTAGGCGGCAAAGGCCCGGTCGAACTTGTCGTAGTGCTTCTCGTCCTTGACCAGCACCGTGCGGCTCAGGTAGTAGAAGTCGTCCACCGAATAGCCCGAACTCCCGCCTTCGTCTGCGGGATCAGCCTTGGGCCCGACCACACCCTCCTTGAGCGCTTCGAGCAGTGTCAGGTACTCCTTCACAGAAACCGGCAGCTTGGCCGCGCGCAGGGTGTAGAAGAAGTCGATCAGCATGGCGCCTCCCGCGTCTGCCGCTGAGGACGCGGCTTGTCCAGGAGATAGAGCAGCTGGGCCTTGACCTCGGGCCATTCGCCGCTGCGCAGGCTGTACATCACGGTATCGCGGATGGTGCCGTCGCGCCGCAGGGCATGGCCGCGGATCACACCATCCTTCTTTGCGCCCAGGCGCTCGATGGCGGCCTGGGAGGCGAAGTTGAAGTTGTCGGTGCGCCAGCCCACCACATGACAGCCCAGGGTCTCGAAGGCGTGGGTCAGCAGCAGGAGCTTGCAGCTCGTGTTGACGTGGGTGCGCTGCACACTCTGTGCGTACCAGGTGTAGCCGATCTCCACGCGCTTCACGGCTGGCAGGATGTCGTGGTAGCTGGTGCTGCCCAGCACGCGACCGCTGGGCTCGTCGAGCACTGCGAACGCCATGCGGTTGCCCTCGGCACGCATTTTCAGTGCGCTCTCGATGTAGGCGCGGGTTTCCTGCGGCTCGGGTACCGAGGTCACGCGCAGGTTCCAGAGTTCGCCATCGGCGGCGGCGGCGCGCAGGCCACCCTCGTGCGCCAACTCCAGCGGCACCAGCCGCACGCCGCGATGCGCCAGGGTGACGGGCTCGACCAATGCCATCTCGGCCTCGTGGTCCTATTTGCTGGCGTGCCAGCGGCGCGCAATGCGCAGTCCCAGCAGGCCGCCAAAGACCGTGAGCACCAGGCCGGGGGCGCTGCCGGCTGCCGCGAAGGGGTCGAACCCCTGCAGGCGGGCAATGGCGTAGCCCATCAGGGCGCCAGCGGCAAAGCCGGCGAGCATCACGAGCAGATCCTTCAGCATGGTCATGGCCTCAGCGGTTGCGCTGGTTCATGAACACCAGCTTCTCGAACAGACTCACGTCCTGCTCGTTCTTGAGCAGCGCGCCAACCAGCGGCGGCACGGCCACCTTGTCGTCCTTGCTCTGCAGCGCCTCGGCCGGGATGTCCTCGGCCAGCAGCAGCTTGAGCCAGTCCAGCAGTTCGCTGGTGGAGGGCTTCTTCTTCAGGCCGGGCAGGTTGCGCACGTCGAAGAAGGTCTTCATCGCGGCCGACAGCAGCTCCTGCTTGAGGCCGGGGAAGTGCACGGCCACGATCTTCGCCATCGTCGCGGCATCGGGGAACCTGATGTAGTGGAAGAAGCAGCGGCGCAGGAAGGCGTCGGGCAGCTCCTTTTCGTTGTTGGAGGTGATGAAGACCAGCGGGCGGTGCCTGGCGCGGACCATCTCGCGCGTCTCGTAGCAGTAGAACTCCATGCGGTCGAGTTCGCGCAGCAGGTCGTTGGGAAACTCGATGTCGGCCTTGTCGATCTCGTCGATCAGCAGCGCCACGGGCTGCTCGGCCGTGAAGGCCTGCCACAGCACGCCCTTGACGATGTAGTTGTGGATGTCCTTGACCCGCTCGTCCCCGAGCTGGCTGTCGCGCAGCCGGCTGACCGCGTCGTACTCGTACAGGCCCTGCTGCGCCTTGGTGGTGGACTTGATGTGCCACTGCAGCAGGGGCAGGTTCAGGGCCTGGGCCACTTCCTCGGCCAGCAGCGTCTTGCCCGTGCCCGGCTCGCCCTTGACGAGCAGCGGACGCTTGAGCGTGATGGCGGCATTGACGGCCAGCATCAGGTCCTGGGTGGCGACGTAGTTCGAAGTTCCTTGGAATTTCATGGGCGGAGGAGTGGTCTGGGGGCGGGTAAACCCGGAGGTGGCGCTAGATATAATGTGCAGCTGATTTATATCAACCACCGGCTGATTGTCCTCGCAAAATGAACAAACTGTTGCTGACGCTCTCCTCCCTGCTTGTCGCTTCTGCGACGGTTTTCTCCGCCCACGCCCAGGACGTCAAGGGTGACGCCAAGGCCGGTGAGGGCAAAGTCGCCATGTGCATCGGCTGCCACGGCATTCCCGGCTACCAGGCCAGCTTCCCCGAAGTGCACAAGGTGCCGATGATCTCCGGCCAGAACGCCAAGTTCATCGTGTCCGCACTCAATGCCTACAAGAAGGGCGAGCGCAAGCACCCCTCCATGCGTGGCATTGCCGACACGCTGAGCGACCAGGACATCGCCGACGTGGCCGCCTACTACGAGGCCCATGGTCAGGGCGCTGCCGCGGCTGCGGGCAAGAAGGGCCCGGCGCCCTCGGCCCAGGTGGCCGAGCTGCTGAACAAGGGCGGTTGCATTGCCTGCCACGGCGAGAACTTCAACAAGCCCATCGACCCCAGCTACCCCAAGATGGGTGGCCAGCCGGCTGACTACCTGTTCGTGGCCCTGAAGTCCTACAAGACCGAAGGCAACGCCACCTGGGGCCGCGCCAACCCGGTCATGGGAGGCATCGCCAAGCAGTTCACGAACGACGAACTGAAGGCCCTGGCCAAGCACATCAGCGCCATGCCCAGCGAACTGCAGACCGTGCCGCAGAAGCGCTTCCGCTGAGCGTCTGACGCACCCGTGAAAAAGCCGCTCGATGAGCGGCTTTTTGTTTGGTTCCCGGCTGCTGCGTTGGACTCTGCTGCGCCAGGTCGGCCTGCGACGCAAGCCGCCCGCCGCCTGCGTCCTCCAGCTCCTCAGTCCTTCGTGGCGCGCTGCTGCACGCAGTCGATGTAGGCCGCGCCATCGGGCGGGCGGCCGGCCCGCTGGCTTTCCCAGACCATGCGGCCCAGGCAGTCCATCACCTCGTGGTGGGCGGCATGCAGGTCCTTGCGGCGCGCGGTCAGCAACTCCACGGCCTGGCGGATGCCGCGCGGCTGGTCGATGCTGCATTGCTCGCTGATGGACAGGTGCATCGAGAGGTGCAGGAAGGGGTTGGTGCGTTCGGGCTCCACCTTCGTCATGTTCGCCAGGGCGGCGTCGAGGTCGGAGAGCTCGGCATGGAATTCGGGGTGCTCGGCGATCCACTGGCTCGCCAGCAGCTCGATGGCCTCCAGGGGCTGGCCGGAGCGGGACTTGGCATGGACACCGCAGAAGAAGCGCCGCACATCGGCCTGGCTGGGCTGGAACATCATGGCGCGATTATCGGCCAGTCGCATGGGCGGCAGGCCGGCGGGGCGACATGCTTCAGAATGCTGGCGAGACACATTGCGCAGACAGGAACACTTGCCATGATCAACAAGATCGCGGCCTCGGTGGCCGAGGCGCTGGCCGGCGTGAAGGACGGCGCCACCGTCATGATCGGAGGCTTCGGCACTGCAGGCATCCCCGTGGAGCTCATCGAGGGCCTGATCGAACAGGGAGCGAAAGACCTCACGGTGGTCAACAACAACGCCGGCAACGGCGACACGGGCCTGGCCGCGCTGCTGGCCACGGGCCGCGTGCGCAAGATCATCTGCAGCTTCCCGCGCCAGGCCGACAGCCATGTCTTCGACGGCCTCTACCGCAGTGGCAGGCTCGAGCTCGAACTCGTGCCCCAGGGCAACCTGTCCGAGCGCATCCGCGCCGCGGGTGCGGGCATCGGCGCCTTCTTCACGCCCACGGGCTACGGCACCGAGCTGGCCAAGGGCAAGGAGACGCGCGTGATCGATGGCAAGGGCCATGTGCTCGAGTATCCGATCCACGGCGACGTGGCCCTGATCAAGGCCGAGCGCGGCGACCGCTGGGGCAACCTGACCTACCGCAAGACCGCGCGCAACTTCGGCCCGAGCATGGCCATGGCCTGCCGGCAGACCATCGCCAGCGTGCACGAGATCGCGGAACTCGGCGGGCTGGACCCCGAGGCGGTCGTGACACCGGCGATCTTTGTGAGCAGGATCGTCCAGGTACCGCGCCAGGCCACCCAGGCCGGCGGCTTCAAGCAGGCGGCATGAGCATGAGCTATCAAAAACGCAGCAAGGACCAGCTGGCCGCGCGCGTGGCCCGGGACATCCCCGAGGGCGCGGTGGTCAACCTGGGCATTGGCCAGCCCACGCTCGTGGCCAACCACATCCCCAGGGCGCGCGAGGTGCTGCTGCACAGCGAGAACGGCCTGCTGGGCATGGGCCCGGCACCGGCGCCGGGCGAGGAGGACTACGACCTCGTCAACGCCGGCAAGCAGCCCGTCACCCTGCTGCCCGGGGGCTCCTACTTCCACCACACCGACAGCTTCGCCATGATGCGCGGCGGCCATCTGGACATCTGCGTGCTCGGGGCCTTCCAGGTCAGCGCCACCGGGGACCTGGCCAACTGGCATACCGGCGAGAAGGACGCCATCCCCGCCGTGGGCGGTGCCATGGATCTCGCGGTGGGCGCGCAGCAGACCTGGGTCATGATGGACCTGCTGACCAGGCAGGGCGAGAGCAAGATCGTGCCGGCCTGCACCTATCCGCTGACCGGCATCGCCTGCGTGAGGCGCATCTACACCGACCTCTGCACCCTGGACTGCACGCCGCAGGGGCTGCGGCTCGTCGACCGGGTCGACGGGCTGAGCCATGACGAACTCGAACGGATGATCGGCCTGCCCATCGCCGAGTGACACACGTGAAGGAAGCAACATGAACCAGGCTTTTATCTGCGACGCCATCCGCACCCCCATCGGTCGCTACGGCGGCGTGCTCTCCAGCGTGCGCACCGACGATCTCGGGGCCATCCCGATCGCCGCGCTCATGGCGCGCAACCCGAAGGTGGACTGGGCCGCCCTGAGCGACGTGGTCTACGGCTGCGTCAACCAGGCCGGCGAGGACAACCGCAACGTGGGCCGCATGGCGGCGCTGCTGGCCGGCCTGCCGCCCGAGGTGCCGGCCTCCACCGTGAACCGCCTGTGCGGCTCGGGGCTGGACGCGCTGGGCAGCGCGGCGCGCGCCATCAAGGCGGGCGAGGCGACGATGATGATCGCCGGCGGCGTGGAGAGCATGAGCCGCGCACCCTTCGTCATGGCCAAGGCCGAGACCGCCTTCAGCCGCAGTGCCGAGATTTTCGACACCACCATCGGCTGGCGCTTCGTCAACAGGCTGATGAAGCAGAAGTACGGGACGGACTCCATGCCCGAGACGGCCGAGAACGTGGCGGAGGAATGCAGGATCAGCCGCGAGGACCAGGACCGGATGGCGCTGGCCTCGCAACGCAAGGCCGTGGCGGCACAGCAGGCGGGATTCTTCGATGCCGAGATCACACCGGTGACCATTCCACAGAAGAAGGGCGATGCCATCGTGGTGAGCAGGGACGAGCATCCGCGCGAGACCTCGCTGGAAGCGCTGGCCAGGCTCAAGCCCATCGTGCGCGAGGGCGGCACGGTGACGGCGGGCAATGCCTCGGGCGTGAACGACGGCGCCTGTGCCCTGCTGCTGGCCGACGAGGCGGCGGCGAAGCAGCATGGCCTGACGCCGCGCGCCCGCATCGTGGGCATGGCGGTGGCCGGTGTGGCGCCGCGCATCATGGGCATCGGTCCGGCGCCGGCCACGCAGAAGGTGCTGGCGCTCACGGGCCTGACGATGGCGCAGATGGACGTGGTCGAACTCAACGAGGCCTTTGCGGCCCAGGGCCTGGCCGTGCTGCGCCAGCTCGGTGTGGCCGACGACGACCCGCGCGTGAACCCCAATGGCGGCGCCATCGCGCTCGGGCATCCGCTGGGCGCCTCGGGTGCGCGTCTGGCCACCACGGCGGTGAACCAGCTGCACCGGGGCGGCGGCCGCTACGCGCTGTGCACCATGTGCATCGGCGTGGGCCAGGGGATCGCCGTCATCCTCGAAAGGGTGTGAGCGACCCTAGTGCCCGACCCGCCACAGCGGCAGCCGCCAGTCGCGCCACAGGGCCAGCAGGCGCAGGCCGGCGGTGAACGTCACGGTGGCCAGCAGGGCCAGCCATTCGGGGGCGGCCAGCGCCGCCAGGCCCAGGTAGACCCAGCCGCCCACGAAGGCGCACAGGGCATAGGGCCGGTGGTCGCGGAAGGCGGTGGGGATCTCGTTGCAGACGATGTCGCGCAGCACGCCGCCGAAGACGCCCGTGACCACGCCCATGACTACCGCCACCAGCGCCGGCAGGCCGGCGCGCGTGGCCAGGTCCACGCCGATGGCGGCGAACAGGCCCAGGCCCAGCGCATCGGGCACCTGGATCGCGCGTTCGGTGGGCTCGAAATGACGCTGGCGCATGAACAGCATGGCCGCGGTGGCCAGTGCCAGCACGCCCCAGAGGTATTCGACGTGGCGGACCCAGAAGAAGGGGCGCTGGTCCAGCAGCAGGTCGCGCAGCGTGCCGCCACCGAACGCGGCGAGGAAGGCCACGGCATACACGCCCACGGCATCGAGCCGGCTGCGGGCGGCAACCATGACGCCCGAGAGCGTGAAGGCGATGGTGGCGGCCAGTTCCAGCAGGTGCAGCAGCCGGGGCAGCCAGGTGTCCATGAGGTCCATGCCGGGATTGTGCCGCCTCCGGGCCCGATCACGGACCGCCGGCCTACTTGCCCGGTCCCCGGGTGAACAGGCGGATGAAGAACACCGCCATCCCGATCATGAACGCGATGCCGATGATGCTCATCAGCCCGTAGTCGGTGAAGAACAGATCCTGGAACAGTTTCATGGGTACTCCTGCATGGCAGCGTGCCGTGCAGGCATGCTGCCACGGCGTGATGGCGCAGCGCTGATCCAGATCAAGCGCGGCGCGCCTTCAGCCCCGGTAGACCGACCAGTAGCCCGCCGCCATCGCCAGCCCGTGCAGCAGGGCCGCAGCGATGGTCAGCACGATGGCCGGGCGCAGGCGCTGCGGTTGCGCGGCATGGCGCCACAGCAGCACGGAGGCGCCCAGCGACAGCGGTGCCGACAGCAGCCCCCAGGCTGCGGGTTCGGGCTGGTAGAGCTGCCACACGCCGGCGGCCAGCCACAGGTGGGCCAGGCTGCCCAGCAGCAGGTAGGCCAGTGCCGCGCCGCGCGGACCCAGCCGAACGGCCAGCGTGCGCTTGCCGACCTGCGCGTCCGAGGCGGCGTCGGGCAGGCCGTTGACGAGCAGGATGTTGGCCGCCAGCAGGCCGTAGCTGACGGAGGTCACGACCGGGATGATGAAGACCGTGCCGCGCTGCACGGCATCGGCCCCGATCACGACCAAGCCCCAGACCAGGGCCACCACCGCTTCGCCCAGGCCCCGGCTCATGAGCGCCAGCGGCGGCGCCGAATAGGCCCATAGCAGCAGCAGGCCGGCCAGGCCCAGCACGAGCACCCAGCCCGTGGTCTTCACGGCCAGCAGCAGGCCGAAGCCCGCGAGCAGGAAGGCCAGGGCACGGAAGAGGTCACGCGTCTGCGCGGGCGTGACCCCCTGCTCCTGGATCAGGCGGGCGCCGCCCGTGAACGGAGACAGGCGGCCGGTGTTGGCGGCATCGGCGCCGTTGAGCGCATCGTGGTAATCGTTGAGCACGTTGCCGGCCGCATGGGCGACGCAGGCCAGCAGCACCGTGGCCAGCGCGGTCCCGGCGTGCGGCCCGTGCCCGCAGGCGGCGGCGATGGCAATGCCCAGCAGGCAGGCGACGACGGTGATGGCCAGGAAGGCGGGGCGGGTCATGCGCAGCAGGGTGCGCAGGGAGAGCCGGGAGGCGGCAACGGTCATGGCAGCGGTCGGGGTCTCAGTTCACCACCTTGACGCGCTGCCCGGCCCTGGGTTCCGCGGCCCCGCCGTAGGCGCTGTTCATCAGCCTCAGCTGGGCCTCGGCCTGCGCACCCAGCGGCGAGTTGCGGGCCAGTTCGGCAAAGCCGCCGCGCGGGTAGGGCACGGTCTTGATGGTCCAGGCCCGGGCGGCCTGGCGGTCGGCTGCCGTGAGGGCCCGGAACGAGGCTTCGGCCTCGCGCAGCTGGGCCTCGGCGCGCTGCAGCGCGACAGCATCGCGCGCCGCGTACTGCAGCAGGTAGTTGCGCCCGCCCGGGCCGCTGACCAGGGTCAGGCGTACGGACTGGCTGCGGCCCTGGGCGTTGCGCGCCGTGCCGCTGAAGTGGGTGGCGGCCAGGCCGTGCAGGCGGCGCGGCTCGCTGTTGCCGCTGACGGGCTTGACGACGTTGCGCAGGATCTCCTCGTGGGTCTTGCCGGCCTGTGGCGGCACCAGTCGCACCACCAGCCCGGCATCGCCGGCAGCATTGATCAGGGTCAGGGCGTCGGCGGCATTGCGCAGCTTCCAGCCTGCCGGCGCGGTGAGCGCGAAGCCCAGGCCCTCGTGGTAATAGCCCTGGCCGCGCACCAGGCCCTGTGCCGGGCTGTCGCCGAAGGTCATGCCCTCGATGGCCTGCAGGTAGCGGCTCTGCCCGTCGGCCTCGTAGCGGCCCTGGTAGCCGGCGGCGATCAGCTTGATGTCGGCCAGGCGCTTGTCGTTGCTCGGGTGCGAGGCGAGCCAGTTCGCGCCCGAGGGGGCGGGGCGACCTTCGGCCTTCGCCTGCTCGGCGGCGTAGCGTTCCTGGTCCTTGAGCACGTTGATCACGTGCACCATGTTCTGCGGGTCGTACTGGTTGCGTGCCAGGTATTCGGCGCCCAGCTCGTCGGCCTGCGACTCCTGCTCACGGCTGTAGGAGGCGATGAAGCCGGCGGCCGCCGTCTGCGAGACCTGGCTGGCCAGGTCGGTAGCGCCGCCGAAGCCGCGACTCTCCAGCACGGCGCCCAGCACCGTGGCGGCCAGCACGCCCAGGCCGGCCGTCTGCTGCTGCGTGGCGCGCTGCGCGCCGTGGCGCGCGGTCACGTGGCCGATCTCGTGGCCGAGCACGCCGGCGAGCTCGGCCTCGCTGTCGAGGTAGGCCATGATGCCGCGCGTGACGTAGACATAGCCACCGGGCAGGGCGAAGGCATTGATCTCCGGGCTGTCGAGCACGGTGAAGGTCCACTTCAGGTTCGCGCGATGCGACTGCCGCGCCAGCTTCTGGCCGATGCCGTCCACATAGGCCTGCAGGGCAGGGTTGTCGTAGACGCCGTATTCCTGCAGCACCTGCTGGTGGGCCTTGCGGCCCTCGGCGATCTCGGTGGCCTCGTCCATGACCGTGCGCTCGGCGCGGCCGGTGACGGGGTTGACGACCTGGGTGCCGCAGGCCGCGAGCAGCGAGACGGCCAGCAGCAGGGGCAGGGTGAGGCGCAGGCGCATGGGTGAACTCCGGAAAACCGCGGGCCGTCCCCGGCCCGCGCGGCAAGCATAACCCGGCCGAAGGCGACAGAATAGGCGCTTTGTCCCGCGCCTACAGACCATGACCATGCCCGCCTTTCCCGACGCCGCCCAGACCTGGAACCGCCGCTTCGAGACCCCAGACTTCATCTTCGGCACCGAGCCCAACGCCTGGCTGCGCGAGCATGCCGGTGTGTGGCGGCCCGGCCAGCGCGTGCTGTGCGTGGCCGACGGCGAGGGCCGCAACAGCGTCTGGCTCGCTCGCCAGGGCCTGGAGGTGGACGCCTACGACATCGCCGAGGTCGGCGTGGCCAAGGCGCGCCAGCTGGCCGCGGCGCAGGGCGTGCACGTGAACTATGCGGTGGCCGACTGCGACGGCTTCGACCATGGCGAGGCCCGCTACGACGGCGTGGCCGCGATCTTCGTGCAGTTCGCCGACCCGGCGCTGCGCGCGCGCCTGTTCGAGCGCCTCGTGCGGGCCCTCAGGCCCGGCGGCGTATTGATCCTGCAGGGTTACACCCCGAAGCAGCTGGAATACAAGACCGGGGGGCCGCCGCTGGTCTCGCATCTCTACACCGAGGCACTGCTGCGCGAGGCCTTCGCCGGGCTGCAGATCGAGGTGCTGCGCAGCTACGAGGCCGATCTCGCCGAGGGCAGCCAGCACCACGGCCGCTCCGCGCTGGTCGGGCTCGTGGCGCGCAAGCCCTGAGCGCGTCGCCGTCGCCCAGGTCCTAGAGGATCACCAGGCTCACGATCAGGAAATAGGTCAGCAGGCTCAGCAGATCCTGGATGATGGTGGCCAGCGGGCCGCTGCCGTAGGCCGGGTCGCTGCCCAGGCGGCTGAGCAGCCACGGCAGCAGCAGCCCCACCGTGGTCGCGATCGCACCGGCCAGCACCAGCGCGGCGGCCACGGCCAGCGCAAGCTGGAAGTCGCCGAAGGCCAGCCAGACGCCGGGCAGGGTCAGGCCGCCGAGTACCAGCCCGATCAGCAGGCCCGTGCGCACCTCGCTGCCGATCAGGCTGGACAGGCGCGCATGGCTGAGCGAAAGGCCGCGCACCGCCACCGTCTCGGTCTGCGTGCCGATGGCGTCGGCCAGGTACACGAGCCCCGGGATGAAGAAGGCGATGGCCGGATGGACGGCCAGCACCGCCTCGAAGCGTGCCACGATGAAGGTGGCCACCATGCTGCCGGCCAGTCCCAGCAGCAGCCAGGGCAGGCGGTGGCGCAGGCGGCGCAGCGGCGGCGCCTCGATGGCCTCGCGCGCGCGCAGGGTCTCGCGCGAGATGCCGGCGAAGCGGTGCAGGTCCTCCACGTGCTCGCGCCGCAGGATGTGCAGCAGCGCCGCCGAGGGCACCACGCCCAGCAGGCGGCCATGGGCGTCGATGACCGGGATCGCGCTCAGCGCATGGTGCAGCGCCAGCGAGGCCACGCGCTCCTGATCGGTGTCGGCATGCACGTGGGGAAAGCCGCTGTGCGCGGCCTGGCCTACCGGCTGCGCGCGCGGCAGCGCCAGCAGTTCGGCCAGCGGCAGGATGCCGGCCAGCCGTTCCTGGTCGTCGAGCACGCAGACGATGTCCACGCAGTCGTGGGGCTGGCGCAGCAGCAGCTCGATCACCTCCTGCGCGCTCTGCCCGGCGTGCACGCGCGGCACGCCGGCCACCACGTAGCGCGCGGCCGATTCGCCGTGATGCCCGCCGCCATCGGCCGGGCCGTCGTCGCGCCTGCCGCGCGGCAGCGCGGACCAGCGCCGCCGCGGCCGGGTCGCCGTCATGGCCGGCCTCCGGGGGTGATGCAAGGGGCTTGCGGCAACGGGGTGGCGCTCATGCGGCCAGTGTACGACCGGGGGCGTGCGCTGGCACAATCGAAGCACGATCACACGCTTGGGGAGGACGGCATGCAGACGCTTGCGGGCAGGAAGGTCGCCGTGACCGGCGGCTGGGGCGCACTGGGACGTGCGGTGGCCGAGGTGCTGGCGGGCCAGGGCGCGCGCGTGGTCCTCATCGACAAGGCCGCAGCGCCTGCCGGCCTGCCCCCCTGCGAGCTGGCGCTCGGCGGCGTCAACCTCACGCAGGGCGCCGAGGCCGAGGTGGCCTTCGCCAAGGCGGCCGCGGCACTCGGAGGGCTCGATGGCCTGGTCAATGTCGCCGGGGGCTTCCGCTGGGAACCCGTGGCCTCGGGCAGCGTGGAGACCTGGGACGCCATGTACGAGATGAACCTGCGCACAGCGCTGGTGGCCAGCCGCAGCGCGCTGCCCCACCTGCGAGGCAGCGGCCGCGGGCGCATCGTGAACATCGGCGCCTGGGCGGCGCAGCAGGCCGCCGCCGGCATGGGGGCGTATGCCGCCTCGAAGGCCGGCGTGGCGCGCCTGACCGAGGCCCTGGCCGAGGAGCTCAAGGACCAGGGCATCACCGTCAATGCCGTGCTGCCCAGCATCCTGGACACGCCGGCCAACCGGGCCGACATGCCCGATGCCGATTTCAGCCGCTGGGTGCAGCCGGCGCAGCTTGCGCAGGTCATCGCCTTCCTGCTGCAGGACGGCGCGGCGGCCGTCACCGGGGCCCTGATCCCCGTGCGCGGACGGGTCTGATGCGTCCGGCGGCCCGGTGACGGGCGGCCCCGAAGAAAGTCTGCCCTTGGTTCCCGATTTCCCCGTCATCACCGACCCGTGGTTCTACCTCGTGTCGGTGCCGGCCGTGCTGCTGCTGGGCATCAGCAAGAGCGGCTTCGGCGCCGGCTTCGGCGCGCTGGCCGTGCCCATGATGGCGCTGGCCGTCACGGTGCCGCAGGCGGCGGCCATCCTGATGCCGGTGCTGCTGCTCATGGACCTGCTGGGTATCGCGGCGCTGCGCAAGGACTACGACCGCACACTGCTGCGCTTCCTGCTGCCCTTCGGCCTGCTGGGCATCGTCGTCGGCGCACTGCTGTTCAAGGTGCTCGCGGCCCAGACCGTGGCCGGCATCGTGGGCGTGTTCACGCTGCTGTTTCTCGCGCAGCGCCTGCTGTGGCCGCCACGCGCCGACAGCACGCCGCCGCCGCGCTGGCTGGGCGGCGTGCTCACCGTCGCCTCGGGCTTCACCAGCTTTGTCGCGCATGCGGGCGGGCCGCCCATCACCGCCTACGTGCTGCCGCTGCGCCTGCAGCCCATCGTGTTCGCCGCCACGCTGTCCTGGTTCTTCTTCTTCATCAACCTGGCCAAGTGGGCGCCCTATGCCTGGCTGGGTCTGCTGGACTGGCGCAACCTGGCCACGTCGCTGGTGCTGCTGCCGCTGGCGCCGCTGGGCGTGTGGGCCGGCGTGCGCATGGCGCGGCGCATCGATCCCGTGCTGTTCTACCGGCTGATCCACCTGGGCCTGCTCCTGACCGGCGTCAAACTGGTCTGGGATGCTATGAAATAGATAGAAGCCGGGGCTGGCGGTGGCGCAGGGGCTTGGTTAAGATAGGGCAGGATCCGTCGGACCGGGGGCTCATCCCCAGCAGAAGGAGCACAACATGCCTGTCGTCGTGGTTGCCAATCCCAAGGGAGGCGTGGGCAAGTCCACCCTCTCGACCAACATCGCGGGCTACTTCGCCAGCCGGGGGCACAAGGTGATGCTGGGCGACGCGGACCGCCAGCAGTCCTCGCGCCTGTGGCTGGGCCTGCGGCCGGCGACGGCACGCCCCATCGTGAGCTGGGACGTGGGGGAGGACAGGCTGGCCAAGCTGCCCAAGGGCGTCACGCACGTGGTCCTCGACACGCCCGCCGGCCTCAAGGGTGCGCGCATGAAGGACGTGCTGCAGCACGCCGACAAGGTCATCGTGCCGCTGCAGCCCAGCGTGTTCGACATCTTCGCCACGCGGGCCTTTCTCGACGAGATCCGGGAGCATCGCCACAAGGGCATGCAGGTGGGGATCGTCGGCATGCGCGTCGACGGGCGCACCATTGCGGCCGACAAGCTGCGCGCCTTCGTCGAGAGCCTGGGCCTGCCGGTGCTGGCCTACCTCCGCGACACGCAGAACTACATCCACCTGGCCGCCCATGGCCTGACCCTCTTCGACGTCGCGCCCAGCCGCGTGGAGAAGGACCTGGCGCAGTGGGAGGGGATCTGCCGCTGGCTCGACGCCTGACCGCAGCGCAGCGCGTCGCACGCATGACAGGGTGACCCCGCGCGCGGCCGCTACAGTGGGCGGCATGAAAACCTTCCAGACCCTCGCGGAGTTGCCCGCGCTGGTGGGCCAGGAAGTCGCGGTCAGCGACTGGCTCACCATCACGCAGGAGCAGGTCAACCAGTTCGCCCGGGCCACGGGCGACCACCAGTGGATCCACGTCGACGTGGAGCGCGCCAGGGCCGGCCCCTTCGGCGGTCCCATCGCGCACGGTTTCCTCACGCTGTCACTGCTGCCCCGCTTCTTCGAGAGCACCATGGAGATCGTCGGCTCGCGCATGGGGGTGAACTACGGTCTCAACCGGGTGCGCTTCATGGCCCCGGTGCCCGTGGGCAGCCGGTTGCGTGCACGTATGAAGCTGCTGGCCTGCGAACCCATCGCCGGTGACGGGATGCAGATGACGTGGGAGGTCACTGTCGAGCGCGAGGGCGAGGCCAAGCCGGTCTGCGTGGCGGAGTCGATCGCGCGCCGTTATCCCTGATCGTTGTTACGACGTCCTGAAGCCGTTCTGCCGCCAGGCCTCGAACACCGTCACCGCCACCGCGTTCGAGAGGTTCAGGCTGCGTTGCCCCGCGCGCATGGGCAGCCTGAGCTGCTGCCCGGGCTCGAAGGCCGAGCGCACGGCCGGCGGCAGGCCGCTGGTCTCCGAGCCGAAGACCAGCCAGTCGCCGGGCTGGAAGGCGACGTCGTGCACAAAACGCGTGCCGCGCGTGGTGAGCGCGAACATCCGATCGGCGGGCGGCTGCTCGGCCGCCATGAAACTGTCCCAGCTGGCATGGCGCCGGACCTCGGCGTACTCGTGGTAGTCCAGGCCGGCGCGGCGCATCAGCCGGTCTTCCATCGAAAAGCCCAGCGGCTCGATCAGATGCAGGGTGCAGCCGGTGTTGGCGGCCAGGCGGATCACGTTGCCCGTGTTGGGCGGGATTTCGGGTTGGACCAGGACGATGTGGAACATGACGCTATTGTCGCGGTGACCCCCTCGGGGGCAGGAAGCCACACAAAGTGGGCGACCGTGGGGGCTATTCCGTGCGGGCCAGGACCAGCCCCGTGACGTGGCCGGCCCCGGCGCCGCGCAGGGCCTGGGCGGCGGCGTACAGGGAGGCCCCGCTGGTCATGACGTCGTCGACCAGCACCACGCGCCGGCCCGCGAGCAGGTGCTGCCGCCCGGGCGCGACGGCAAAGGCGTCCTGCACGTTGCGCAGGCGGGCCGAACGCGGCAACGCGCTCTGGGCCGGCGTGTCCCGCAGGCGCAGCAGCAGGTCGGCCCGGACCTTGCCGGGCGCCAGGCGGCGGGCCAGCTCCAGCGCCTGGTTGAAGCCGCGCTCGCGCAGCCGTTCAGGCGCCAGCGGCATGGGCAGCAGCATCTCGGCGGCCTCCAGGGCCGGCTCCACCCAAGGCGCGCTGCGCAGCAGCAGGGCCAGCGTGGCCGACCAGCCGGGGCGGTCGCCGAATTTGTAGCGCGCGATCAGGTCGTCCCAGGGGTAGGCGTAGGGCAGGGCGGCCAGGCACAGGTCGAGCGGCGGCGGCGACCGGAGGCAGGCGCCGCAGCGCGTGACGCCCGCGGGCACCGGCAGTGCGCAGCCCTGGCAGCGCGGCTGCGGCTGGGCAAAGCGTGCCACGCAGGCCTCGCATACCGGTTGCGCGGGCCAGGCATGGCAGACCGCGCACTGGCTGGGCAGGGCGCGGGTCAGCTGCGCGTGGAGGCGGCGGAACATGGCGGCATCGGCAGGAAACGGGCCGAGTCAATATACTCGCCGCTGCCCTCATGTCTGCCGAACGTCCCCCCACCATCGCGCCCCAGGCCGCCGCTCGCTGGCAACAGCGGGCGCAGCCGGCCTCGCCCTGGCTGCACGAGGAGGTGGCACGGCGCATGGCGCCCCGGCTGGACTGGATCGTGCGCCCGCCTGCGCGCTGGCTGCACTGGGAGCCGCTGCGCGGCGGCCTGCAGGCGCACGCACTGGTGGCCGCGCGCTATCCTGCCGCCCGCTGCGAGGTCCGGGTGGCGCAGCCGGACGAGTGGTCCCGCACGCGGCGCGCCCTCGTGGCGCCCTGGTGGCAGCCGGCGCGCTGGCGCGGGGCCCCGGAGTTTCCTGCACAGCCCACGCCGGGCGCGGCCGCGATGCTGTGGGCCAACATGGCGCTGCACATGGCGGCCGACCCGCAGGCGCTGATGCGGCAGTGGTTTGATGCGCTGGCGGTCGACGGCTTCCTGATGTTCTCCTGTCTCGGGCCCGATACCCTGCGCGAACTGCGCGCGCTCTACCAGGCCCTGGGCTGGCCGGCCCCGGCGCACGAATACACCGACATGCACGACTGGGGCGACATGCTGGTGGCGGCCGGTTTTGCCGAGCCGGTGATGGACATGGAGCGCATCGAGCTGACCTTCGAGTCGCCCGAGCGCCTGCTGCAGGAGCTGCGCGAACTCGGGCGCAACCTGCATCCGGCGCGCTTTCCGGGTCTGCGCGGCCGCGGCTGGCGTGAGCAGCTGCACACGGCCCTGGGCCGGCTGGCCGATCCGGCGCAGGGCGGACGCCTGAAGCTGACCTTCGAAATCATCTACGGCCATGCCCTGCGCCCACCCGCGCGCATCGCCGTCGAAGGGGAGACCCGGTTTTCGGTCGATGATTTGCGCGCATCCTTGACGAGAAACAAATTCCGGGAGGCTGGCGATTGATCCAGATCAGTCCGGGATAACCCTGATATGGTCTTGGCTACAATAAGTGGTTGCTGAACTTTGGAATTCAACGGCAGTCTGCTGCCTGTCGCATGCCGGCAGCAGCCGCATCGGTCACAAGCCGCATGTCCGCCCAACCTCGGCAGTCCTGGATTTTTATGACATTGAAGAAGTGAACATGATGAAGAGCATTTCTAATAAATTGACTTCAGTGCTGCTCGGGGCCGCTGCATGGGCAGGCACAGCGGCTTTCACCGCAGCCCAGGCTGTCAACGATCTGCCCGGCGGCCCGGCGGTCAACCAGCTGAACCTGCATCCTCCCGTGACCCAGATCGCGCGCGACGTGCACTGGCTGAACTGGTTCATGCTGATCGTTTCCACGATCATCTTCGTCGGCGTGTTCGGCGTGATGTTCTATTCGATCTTCAAGCACCGCAAGTCGGTCGGCCACAAGCCGGCGTCCTTCCATGAGTCCGTGGCCGTCGAGATCGCCTGGACCGTGGTGCCCTTCATCATCGTGATCCTGATGGCCCTGCCGGCCACCAAGACCGTGGTCGCCATGAAGGACACCAGCAACGCCGACCTGACCATCAAGGTCACCGGCTACCAGTGGAAATGGGGCTACGACTACATCAAGGGCGAGGGCGAGGGCATCGGTTTCCTCTCCACCCTGGACCCCTCGCACCGCGCCATGTCCGAGTCCGGCAAGCCGCCGGCCACCGACGACTACCTGCTCAAGGTCGACAACCCGCTGGTCGTGCCGGTGGACAAGAAGGTCCGCATCATCACCACTGCCAACGACGTGATCCACGCCTGGATGGTGCCGGCCTTTGCCGTCAAGCAGGACGCGATCCCCGGCTTCGTGCGCGACACCTGGTTCCGAGCCGAGAAGGTGGGTGACTACTACGGCCAGTGCGCCGAGCTGTGCGGCAAGGAACACGCCTACATGCCCATCCACGTGAAGGTCGTGTCAGCCGAGGACTACACCAAGTGGGTGGATGGCGAGAAGAAGAAGCTGGCTGCCAAGGCCGAGGATCCGAGCAAGGTCTGGGCCCTGGACGACCTGAGCAAGCGTGGCGCCGCCGTGTATGCCGCCAACTGCGCCGTGTGTCACCAGGCCAACGGCAAGGGCGCCGGCCCGTTCAAGCCGCTCGACGGCTCGGCCATGGTGCTCGATGCCGACAAGTCCAAGCAGATCGCCATCATGCTCAACGGCAAGGGCGCCATGCCGGCCTGGAAGCAGCTGAGCGATACCGAGATCGCCGCCGTGATCACCTACACCAAGAACACCTGGTCCAACAAGACCGGGCAGGTGGTGCAGCCGGCTGAGATCAAGACGGCCCGCAACTGATCAGTCGTCAAACGCATAGAAGCATTGTTAAGGAAATCACGATGAGTGCCGTTCTAGACCATCACGATCACGCCCATGACGACCATCACGCCCCCACGGGCTGGCGGCGCTGGGTCTTTGCGACCAACCACAAGGACATCGGTACCCTGTACCTGCTGTTCTCGTTCACGATGCTGATGTTCGGCGGCGTGCTCGCCCTGGGCATCCGTGCCGAGCTGTTCCAGCCCGGCCTGCAAGTGGTCAACCCCGAGCTGTTCAACCAGCTCACCACCATGCACGGCGTGATCATGGTGTTCGGCGCCATCATGCCGGCCTTCGTGGGCTTCGCCAACTGGATGCTGCCGATGCAGATCGGCGCCGCCGACATGGCCTTCGCCCGCATGAACAACTTCAGCTTCTGGCTGCTGATTCCGGCCGGCCTGCTGATCGTGCTGTCCTTCTTCATGCCCGGTGGTGCCCCTGCTGCCGGCTGGACCTTCTACGCGCCGCTGACGCTGCAGATGGGCCCCTCGATGGACGCCGGCATCTTCGCCCTGCACATCATGGGCGCCTCGTCGATCATGGGCTCGATCAACATCATCGTGACCATCCTGAACATGCGCGCACCCGGCATGACGCTGATGAAGATGCCCATGTTCTGCTGGACCTGGCTGATCACCGCCTACCTGCTGATCGCCGTCATGCCCGTGCTGGCCGGCGCCATCACCATGACGCTGACCGACCGCCACTTCGGCACCACCTTCTTCAACCCCGCTGGCGGCGGCGACCCGGTGATGTTCCAGCACATCTTCTGGTTCTTCGGCCACCCCGAGGTCTACATCATGATCCTGCCGGCCTTCGGCATCATCAGCCAGGTGGTTCCCGCCTTCGCCCGCAAGAAGCTGTTCGGCTACGCCTCCATGGTGTACGCCACGGCCTCGATCGCGATCCTGTCGTTCATCGTCTGGGCGCACCATATGTTCACGACCGGCATGCCGGTGACGGGCCAGCTGTACTTCATGTACGCCACCATGCTGATCGCCGTGCCGACCGCCGTGAAGATCTTCAACTGGATTGCGACCATGTGGCGCGGCTCGATGACCTTCGAGACCCCCATGCTGTGGTCCATCGGCTTCATCTTCGTGTTCACCATCGGTGGTTTCACCGGCCTGATCCCGGCCGTGGCCCCGATCGACATCCAGATCCAGGACACCTACTTCATCGTCGCCCACTTCCACTACGTGCTGGTGGCCGGCTCGCTGTTCGCGATGTTCGCCGGCTACTACTACTGGGCGCCGAAGTGGACCGGCGTGATGTACAGCGAGACCCGCGGCAAGATCCACTTCTGGTGGTCGATGATCTCCTTCAACATCACCTTCTTCCCGATGCACTTCCTGGGTCTGGCCGGCATGCCCCGTCGCTATGCCGATTACCCGATGCAGTTCGCCGACTTCAATGCCATCGCCTCCGTGGGTGCTCTCGGCTTCGGTCTGGCCCAGGTCTACTTCTTCTTCTGGGTGATCCTGCCGGCCATGCAGGGCAAGGGCGAGAAAGCCCCGCAGAAGCCTTGGGAAGGCGCCGAAGGCCTGGAGTGGGAACTGGCTTCGCCGGCCCCTTACCATTCCTTCGAGACGCCCCCGAAGCTGGATGCCACGGCAACCCGCGTGATCGGCTGAGCAACCCTTCAGACGGAGTCCCGGACATGAGCAGCACACCCGAGCAGAAGAAGGCCAACATCCGCACGGGGTTGATCCTCGCCACCGTGGCGCTGGTGTTCTTCCTCGGCGTCATGGCCAAGTACCTCCTGCTGGGCAGCTGACGGGGTCGCCATGAGCCTGCGAACCGAGAACACCCGCATGCTGGGCAAGCTGCTCATCGTGGCAGCCGGCATGTTCGCCTTCGGCTATGCGCTGGTGCCGATCTACAAGCACATCTGCGAGGCCCTGGGCATCAACATCCTGGCCGTCAGCGAGCGCAACCTGCCGGGGCAGAGCAAGGCGACACCTGGCAACACGCAGGTCGATACGAGCCGCACCATCACCGTGGAGTTCGATGCCAACGTGCGCGGTCCCTGGCGTTTCAAGCCCGCCCAGAGCTCGCTGCAGGTGCATCCGGGCGAGATGGCCACGGTGATGTACGAGTTCGAGAACGTGCAGAACCGTCGCATGGCGGCGCAGGCCATCCCCAGCTACGCGCCGATGCAGGCGGGCTCGCACTTCAACAAGCTGGAGTGCTTCTGCTTCAACGAGTACACGCTGGAGCCCGGCGAGAAGAAACAGTGGCCGGTGGTGTTCGTCATCGACCCCAAGCTGTCCAGGGACGTGACCACCATCACGCTGTCCTACACCTTCTTCGAGGTCGGCAGCAAGACGCCGGCCCCGCCGACGGCAAGCGTGGCCCATCCGGTGGCAGACAAGGCGGGCGCATGAACACGGCAGGCGAGCACAAGCCGGCCCTGCCCAGGGGCTCGATCTGGCAGACCGCCAAGGCGGTGGCCTGGTCCTTCCTGGGCGTGCGCAAGAACAGCGAGTTTCAGGACGACATCGGGCGCCTCAATCCCTTCCACATCATCGCGGTGGGGGTCGTGGGCGGCGTGATTTTTGTATTGAGTTTGATTGCACTGGTGAACTGGGTGGTGGCCTGACAAGGTCCCGCGCAGCACACCGATAAAAATTGAAGAGAACCGGAAGGAATGGAGCAAACATGAGTTCGACTACCCACGGCGGCACCCCGTACTACTTCGTGCCCGGCCCGTCCCGCCACCCCGTGCTGGCGGCGATCGGCCTGTTCTTTGTCCTGTTTGGTGCCGGTCAGTGGATCAATGGCGCCGACTGGGGCAAGTACTCGCTGATCTTCGGCCTGGCCTGGTGGCTGTTCGTGCTGTACCAGTGGTTCCGCGACGCCATCGGCGAGAGCGAAGGCGGCCAGTACGGTCACAAGATCGACATCTCCTACCGCTGGAGCATGACCTGGTTCATCTTCTCCGAGGTGATGTTCTTCGGCGCCTTCTTCACCGCCCTGTGGTGGGCCCGTGCGCACTCCGTGCCGGCGCTGGGCAGCCTGGACAACGCGCTGCTGTGGCCCGACTTCAAGGCCGTGTGGCCCAGTGTCGCTGCCGGCATGACCGCCTCGCCGGCCGGCATCGTCGAGCCCTTCCAGACCATGGGCCCGTTCTGGCTGCCCACGATCAACACCGCGCTGCTGCTGACCTCCGGCGTGACGCTGACCATCGCCCACCACGCCCTGCGTGACGGCAACCGCAGCAAGACCATCGCCTTCATGTGGCTCACCGTGCTGCTGGGCATCATCTTCCTGTTCGTGCAGGGCTACGAGTACATGCACGCCTACCGCGACCTGAACCTCAAGCTCACGTCCGGCGTCTACGGCTCCACCTTCTTCATGCTGACCGGCTTCCACGGCTTCCACGTGTTCGTCGGCATGCTGATGCTGCTGTTCATCACCCTGCGCCTGCACAAGGGCCATTTCACGGCCGAGCGCCACTTCGGCTTCGAAGGCGCGGCCTGGTACTGGCACTTCGTGGACGTGGTCTGGCTGGGCCTGTACATCCTGGTGTACTGGATGTGATCAGCCGGTTGCTCGCTCGCCGTCAGGCGGGCGAGCCGACAAAAACAAAAGCCGCTCGACGCGGCTTTTGTTTTTGTTTGAAGTGCGGTCTGCTTACTGACCGGTCTGGATGCCTGTGGGCTGGATGTAGCCGAACTTCCAGGCGATCAGGATGCAGATGAAGATCAGGATCGAGAAGCCCACGCGGAAGGCGAGGGCGCGGGCCATGTTGCTGGTCTTGGCCTTGCCGTCCCGGCCGTCCTTCATCATGAAGAACAGGGCCGAGCCCAGGCTGGCGAGGATGGCGAGGAAGGCCAGGGCGATCAGGTATTTCATGGACAGGATTATCGCGTGAGTGTCATCCGAAATGAGCGCACGAGGTTCTGGCTGATCACGGCGGCTGCCGTGGCCGGCATCCTCGTGACGGGCGCGCTGGGGCGCTGGCAGCTGGGCCGTGCCGCCGAGAAGGAGGCACTGCAGGCGCGCATGGCGCTGCGCGGCGGCGAGCCGGTGCTCGACGGCGCCAGCCTCGCCGGTGACCTCGTCCCCGACGAACTGCTGCAGCGGCGCATCGCGGCCCGCGGTCACTGGCTCGCGGCGCACACGGTGTACCTGGACAATCGCCCCATGCAGGGCCGCGCCGGCTTCTACGTGATCACGCCGCTGCGTCTGGCCGGCAGCGACACCGTGGTGCTGGTGCAGCGCGGCTGGGTGCCGCGCGACTTTGCCGACCGTACGCGGGTGCCGGTGGTGGAGACCCCGCAGGGGCAGGTGGAGGTGCAGGGCCGCATAGTCCTGCCGCCATCCAAGTTATACGAGCTCGGCGAGGCCGGGCAGGGGAGGATCCGGCAAAATCTCGATCTGGCGCAGTTCGGCGCCGAAACCGGTCTGCCGCTGGTCCCTCTGTCGATCCAGCAGACCGATCCGCCCGCCGGTGGCCTGTTGCGGGAATGGCCCGCTCCCGCAGCCGGGGTCGAGAAGCACCATGGCTACGCCTTTCAATGGTTCGGGCTCAGCGCCCTGATTGCAGTCCTTTATGTCTGGTTCCAAATTGTCAAACGATTCCGCCGCCAACACTGATCATGTGCTGGGCCTGACGGTACATTCCATGCCCGAACCCGGGCAGGCCCTGGCCGACCAGGCGAAGCGCACGCGCAGCGGACGCTGGAAGCTGCTGGCCCTGTTCCTGGTGAGCATCGCGCCCATCGTCGCGTCCTACTTCACCTACTACGTCATCCGTCCCGAGGGCCGGCGCAACTTCGGCGACCTGATCGACCCGCAGCGTCCGCTGCCGTCGGCCGCGGGCCTCACGCTCGACGGCCGCAGCGTGCCGCTGCCCGAACTCAAGGGCCAGTGGCTGCTGGTCAGCGTGGGCAGCGGCAGTTGCAACGAGGCCTGTGTGCAGCAGCTCTACCTGCAGCGCCAGGTGCGCGAAGGACTGGGCAAGGAGAAGCCGCGGCTCGATCGCGTCTGGCTCATCAGCGACGAGCAGCCCGTGCCCGCAGCCCTGCTGCCCGGCCTGCAGGACGCCACGGTGCTGCGCGTGCCGCAGGCGACCCTCTCGGCCTGGCTCGCGCCGGCCGAGGGCCACGCACTGCACGAGCACCTGTACGTGGTCGACCCGCTGGGCAACTGGATGATGCGTTTCCCGGCCAACCTCGATGTGCCGGCCGCCGTGCGTGCCAAGCGCGACCTCGAGCGCCTGCTGCGCGCCTCGTCCTCCTGGGACAAGGAAGGCCGGTAAGCCGCCATGACCGAAGTCGCCCTCTACGACCTCAGCCCCGTCCTGCGCCTGATGCTCATGGGCGTGGTGCTGGCCCTGGGCCCCCTGGCCTGGGTCTGGCTGCGCAACCGCCAGGCCAGCACCGCGCGCCGGCTGCAGGCGCTGACTGTGCTCACGCTCTTCCTCACCTTCGACCTCGTGCTCTTCGGCGCCTTCACGCGCCTGACCGACTCCGGCCTGGGCTGCCCCGACTGGCCGGGCTGCTACGGCAAGGCCAGCCCCGTGGGGGCCCATGCCGAAATCAGCGCGGCGCAGCAGGCCATGCCCACGGGTCCGGTGACCCATGGCAAGGCCTGGGTCGAGATGATCCACCGCTACCTCGCCACCGGCGTGGGCGTGCTGATCCTGGTGCTGGCCGTGGCCAGCTGGCTCGAACACCGCCGCCTGCGCAAGGCCGGGGGCGCGCAGGGCCTCCTGAGTCCCTGGTGGGCTACGCTCACGCTGGTGTGGGTCTGCATCCAGGGCGCCTTCGGCGCGCTCACCGTCACCATGAAGCTGTTCCCGGCCATCGTCACCCTGCACCTGCTCGGCGGCGTGCTGCTGCTCGCGCTGCTGTGCGTGCAGGCCGTACGCTATGCCCAGCGCCATGACGCCGCCGCCACGCGCAGCGCCACACCCGCACTGCGCCGCCTGCTCTGGCTGGGCCTGGCGCTGCTGTGGGTGCAGGTGGCACTGGGCGGCTGGGTCAGCACCAACTACGCCGTGCTGGCCTGCACCGAGTTCCCCCGGTGTCAGGGCGGCTGGTGGCCGCCCATGGACTTCGCCCAGGGCTTCGAGCTCTGGCGCGAGCTGGGCCTGACTGCCGCGGGCGAGCACATCAGCTTCGCCGCACTCACCGCCATCCATTACGTGCACCGCCTCGCTGCCTATGGCGTGATCGCCGTGCTCGCGCTGCTGGTCTGGCGCATGCGTGCCGAGTCCGGCTGGCAGCGCACGGCGCGCACGCTGGCCGTGCTGCTGCTGCTGCAGTTCATCACCGGCCTGAGCAACGTCGTACTCGACTGGCCGCTGCTCGCGGCCGTGCTGCACACCGGCGGTGCCGCCGCCATGGTGGTCGTGCTGACCTGGGGCCTGGCCAGCCTGGGCCGCGCCGCCGTGCCCGCGCAGGCCCCTTCCTCCGTTTCCCGAGTTCCCGCATGACCGCCACGACCACCCCGTCCACGCCCTCCGTGTTCAGCCAGTTCTATGCGCTGACCAAGCCGCGCGTGGTCCAGCTCATCGTCTTCTGTGCCCTCATCGGCATGGTGCTGGCCGTGCCCGGCCTGCCGCGCTGGCCCGAGCTGCGCCTGATGCTCATCGCCTGCCTGGGCATCTGGCTGGTCGCCGGTGCTGCCGCGGCCTTCAACTGCATCGTCGAGAAGGGCATCGACGCCAAGATGAAGCGCACCGCCTGGAGGCCCACCGCCAAGGGCGAGCTCAGCGATTTCCAGACCCTGCTGTTCTCCGCCGTGCTCTGCGCGGCCGGCTCGGCGCTGCTGTACGTCTGGGTCAACCCGCTGACCATGTGGCTGACCTTCGCCACCTTCGTCGGCTACGCCGTGATCTACACCGTGATCCTCAAGCCGCTGACGCCGCAGAACATCGTCATCGGCGGCGCCTCGGGCGCCATGCCGCCCGTGCTGGGCTGGGCCGCCATGACGAACGCCGTCGGCCCCGAGGCGCTGATCCTCTTCCTCATCATCTTCCTGTGGACGCCGCCGCACTTCTGGGCGCTGGCGCTGTACCGCGTGGAGGACTACCGCAAGTCCGGGCTTCCCATGCTGCCGGTCACCCACGGCAACGAGTACACGCGCCTGCAGATCCTGCTCTACACCTGGGTCCTGTTTGCCGGCTGCCTGCTGCCCTTCGTCTACGGCATGAGCTCCTGGCTCTACCTCGCGGCGGCCCTCGTGCTCAGCGCCGGCTTCTGCGCCTACGCCTGGCGTCTGTGGCGCAGCTACTCCGACGAACTGGCGCGCAAGACCTTCCGCTACTCGCTCATCCACCTGAGCCTGCTGTTTGCCGCGCTGCTGCTCGACCACTACCTGCTGTGAGCCACCATGAATAAACGCATCGTCTTCCGCTCCCTGGCCGCGGCCCTCCTCGCCGGCGGCGCCCTGCTGCTGGGCGGCTGCTCCGACAGCAGCAAACCGGCCTTCCATTCGATCGACATCACCGGCGCCGACTACGCGAAGGACTTCCAGCTCACCGACCACAACGGCCAGGCGCGCAGCATCAAGGACTTCCAGGGCAAGATCGCCGTGATGTTCTTCGGCTTCACGCAGTGCCCCGACGTCTGCCCGACGTCCATGAACGAGCTGGCCACAGTCAAGAAGCTGCTGGGCGACGACGGCGCCAAAGTGCAGGGTCTGTTCGTCACGGTGGACCCCGAGCGCGACACGCCCGAGGTGCTCAAGGCCTACATGGGCAACTTCGATCCGACCTTCCTCGCGCTCTACGCCGCCTCGCCCGAGCAGCTGGCGGCCGTGGCCAAGGACTACAAGGTCTACTACAAGAAGGTCGAGGGCAAGACGCCGACGAGCTACAGCATGGACCACTCGGCCGGCATGTACATCTACGACATGCAGGGTCGCCTGCGCCTGTACTCGCGCTACGGCGCTGGCGCCGAGGCCATCGCCGGCGACATCCGGCTGCTGCTGCAGGGCCGCTGAGCCCGGGCTGTCGCCCTCAGGCCCGCTTCGGCGGGCCTTTCCTTTTGCAACGTGCCTGTGCCGCGCGGCAGCGGGGGAGCGCGATCACTCGACCTTGATGCCGCGCTCGCGGATGATGCCGCCCAACGTGGCCGTGTCGGCCTGGATGCGCCGGGCCAGCGCTTCGGACGAGCCGCCCACCACCTGCCATCCCTGCTGGTACAGGCGCTGGCGCACCTCGGGGCTGCGTGCGATCCCGCTCAGCAGGTCGGAGAGCCGGCCCACCACGGCCGGGGGCAGGGTGGCCGGCCCGGCCACCGCGTTCCAGATCTCGAGCTGGAAGTCCCGCACGCCGGCCTCGGCCAGGCTCGGCACGTCGGGCGCCAGCGCGCTGCGGCCCGCGGACGTCACGCCCAGCACGCGCACCTTGCCGGCCCGCGCCTGTGCCGTGGCCAGGCCCGGCGGCAGCATCGAGAGCTGGATCTGCCCGCCGCCCATGGCCGTCACGACCTGCGGATAGCCGCTGTAGGGCACGTGCACCGCGGCAATGCCCGTGCGGGACTTGAAGAGTTCCATGCCAATGTGGCCCACGGTGCCGATGCCGGGCGAACCGTAGCTCCAGCGGTCGCCGGCCTCGCGCGCCGCGGCGAGGAACTCGGCCGCAGTGCGGCCCGGTGCATCGGCCGGCACTGCGAGCACCAGCGGGGCCGTGCCGATGAGGCTGATGGGCGCCAGGTCCTTGAGCGGGTCGTAGGGCGTGGCGGGGTTGAGCTGCTTCGCGATCGTCAGGTTGCCGTTGATCATCACGCCCAGCGTGTGGCCGTCGCGCGCCTTGGCCACCAGGTCGGCCGCGATGTTGCCGCCGGCGCCGGGCCGGTTTTCCACGATCACCGCCTGCCCCAGCGCCTTGGAGAGCGGTTCGGCCAGCGTGCGCGCCACCAGGTCGGGCGAGGTGCCGGCCGGAAAGCCGACCATCAGCCTGACGGTCTGCGTCGGCCAGGCCGGCTCGGCGGAGGCGGCAGCGCCGGCCAGCGTGGCCAGGCCGAGTGCCAGCAGTGCGCGGCGCAGGGGCGAGGGGGTGAACTGCATTCTGGTCTCCAGTGAAAAAGCCCCGGACTCTGGGCGAGTCCGGGGCCTGTGTCGAGGCGTACGCCGAGTTCAGGCGTATTCTGCCAGCGCGGCCTTCATCTTCTTCATGGCGGCCACTTCGATCTGGCGGATGCGCTCGGCGCTCACGCCGTACTCGGCGGCCAGTTCGTGCAGCGTCATGCCGCCCGAGCTGTCGTCGTTCACCTTGAGCCAGCGCTCCTCCACGATGCGGCGGCTGCGCGGATCCAGCACATCCAGTGCGGCGGCGATGCCGTCGCTGGCCAGCGCGTCGCGCTGGCGTGCCTCCAGCATGGCGGTCGGCTCATGGCTGGCGTCGGCCAGATAGGCGATGGGGCCGTAGCTGTCCTCCCCGTCGTCGGCCGGGCCCGGGTCCAGCACCACGTCACCGCCCGACAGCCGGGTTTCCATCTCGATCACCTCTTCGCGCTTGACGTTGAGCTCGCGCGCCATCAGATCGATCTCCTGCTCGCTCAGCGTCTCGCGGTGCGTCGCGGCATCCGCGGCGGCGGCGTCGGCCTTGTAGCCCTGCTTCTTGGAGCGCAGGTTGAAGAACAGCTTGCGCTGGGCCTTGGTCGTGGCGACCTTGACCATGCGCCAGTTCTTCAGGATGTACTCGTGGATCTCGGCCTTGATCCAGTGCAGCGCGTAGCTCACCAGGCGCACGCCCTGGTCGGGGTCGAAACGCTTGACCGCCTTCATCAGACCCACGTTGCCTTCCTGGATCAGGTCGCCGTGCGGCAGGCCGTAGCCCAGGTACTGGCGCGAGACCGAAACCACCAGCCGCAGGTGCGAGAGCACCAGCTTGCCGGCCGCCTCCAGGTCGCCGTCGGCCCGGAATTTGCGCGCAAACTCCTGCTCCTCCTCGTGGGTGAGCATGGGCATGCGGTTCACGGCCGTGATGTAGGCGTCCAGGTTGCCCAGCGGCGGCACCAGTGCCCACGGATTGGCCACGGCCAGCGCGGAACCGGAAACTTGTGCTTGAGTGGTCATCGCAGTACTCCTCCTATATTTGAATATTAGCACTCCATTGGAGAGAGTGCTAATCCGCAAGTTCCGACGGGTCGCCCATGCATGGGAAGCCTGGTGTCAGTACTTGCTACTGTATATATGACCATACTTCGCTGGAAAAGTTCCCGCCCGCCAGACTTCCGAGGAACGAACACAAGACATTGATTTCATTGTATTTTTTCGCGCCGCAGGGGAAGGTCCGCCGCGAATGCGCAGGCGCGCCGGTTCGCCAGCGCGCCGAGCCAGCAGACCACGGCGGTCCACCAGGTATGGCTGGGGAAATGGGCCCCGCGCAGGGTCTGGGTCAGGCCCAGCAGCAGGCCGGCCAGCAGCACCCCCCGCAGCACGCGCCGGCCCAGGCGCTGCGCGGCCGGGTCCGGCGCGGCCAGCCAGGGCAGGGCCAGGGGCAGGAAGGCAAAGGCCGAGGACACGTGGCCGCCCGGGAAGCAGTGCCCCGGGCCGCCGTCGGCCAGCCCCCAGGCCCAGTGCGAGACATAGGCGGCCAGGCCGCCGAACTCCGCCAGATCCCAGGGGCAGCTGCTCAGGCTCAGGCGCTTGAGCACCCCGACCAGCACGATGCCCAGGGTGACGCCGCTGGCGACCTCGAGCCGCTGCCCGCGCGTGAGCCGGCGCAGCGGCCCCTGCGGCAGCCAGACCATGAGCAGCAGGGCCAGGTAAAGCAGCACGGACAGGTCGTGCGCGGCGTCGTGCAGCACCCGCTCGAGCAGCCAGTGGTGGCGCAGCGCGAAGCCCCCGCCGCCGGCCAGCCAGTGCATGAGCGGCCGGTCCAGCCCGGCGGCATCCCAGGCCAGGGCCAGCAGGAGCAGCAGCAGGGTGGGGCGCCAGAGCGGCGAGCGGGACATTTGGCCGGCGCAGGACATGGGTACATGGGACATGCCGTGATTGCACGCGCCGCGGCTTAAGCCGCACTTAAGGCGGCGGCCAAAGAATAGGGAACCCGCCTTTCCACGACCACACCGCATGATCCAGAAGTCCGCCGCCCGCCGCCCCTGGCACCCCCTGGCCCTGCTGGGCGTGCTCGCCCTGTGGCTGGCCACGCTGGGCAATCTGCCGCTGTGGCGCACCGTCTGGCAACTGCCTGAAACCCATGGTGCCCATGCACCGGTCATGCTGGGCGGCCTGGTCGCGCTGCTGCTGGCCTTCAGCCTGCTCATGCTGGCCCTCTTCGTCTGGCCGCGCTGGCTCAGGCCGGCGGGCCTGCTGCTGCTCGTGGTCAGCACAGCGAGCAGTTACTTCATGCATGCCTACGGTGTCGTGATCGACGCCACCATGATTGGCAACGTGGCCCATACCAATGTGCGCGAGGCGCGCGACCTGCTCAGCGGCGGCATGCTGCTGGCCCTGCTGCTGGGGGTGTTGCTGCCCGGTGTCTGGTGGTGGCGCCAGCCGCTGCAGGCCGTGCCGCTGCGCCGCCTGCTGCCGCGCCAGCTCGGGCTGGCGGCGCTGGCCCTGGTCGTCACCGCCGTGCTGGGCTGGGCCACCTTCCAGGACCTGGCCTCGCTGATGCGCAACCACCGCTCGCTGCGCTACATGATCAATCCCTACAACACGCTCTACGCGGCCGGCCGCCAGGCCGTCGGTGAGGCGGCCCATGCGAGCCAGCCCCTGCAGCCGCTGGGCGAGGACGCCGTGGCGCTGGCGCCCGTGGCCGATGCCGACCACGGCCCGCTGCTCGTGCTGGTGGTGGGAGAGACCACGCGCGCGGCCAACTTCGGCCTCGGCGGCTATGCCCGCGACACCACGCCGCGCCTGCGCGAGCTGCAGCAACAGGACCAGCTGGTCTACTTCCCGCAGGTCCGCTCCTGCGGCACCAACACCGATGTCTCCGTGCCCTGCATGTTCTCGCACCTGGGCCGTGCCGGGGTCGGCAACGGCGAGCGGCATGAAAGCCTGCTCGATGTGCTGCAGCGCGCCGGCCTGGCCGTGCTCTGGCTGGACAACCAGTCCGGCTGCAAGGGCGTGTGCGACCGCGTGCCCCACGCCGACACCAGCAGCCTGGCCGTGCCCGGCCTGTGCGACGGCCAGGAATGCCACGACGAAATCATGCTGCGCGAGCTGCCCGCCCGCCTGGCCGCGCTCGACCCGGCCCGCCGCGCCCGCGGCACCGTGGTCGTGCTGCACCAGATGGGCAGCCACGGCCCCGCCTATTACAAGCGCACGCCCGCGGCCCACAAACCCTTCCAGCCCGAATGCGCCAGTGCCGCGCTGCAGGACTGCCCGCCCGAGCAGCTGGTCAACGCCTACGACAACAGCGTGCGCTACACCGACCACGTTCTTGCCGAGACCGTGCGCTGGCTGCAGGCCCAGGCGCGCCCCACGGCCATGCTCTATGTCTCCGACCACGGCGAGTCGCTGGGCGAAAAGGGCCTGTACCTGCACGGCATGCCCTACAGCCTGGCACCCGAAGAGCAGACCCATGTGCCCATGGTGCTGTGGCTTTCCCGGGCGATGCGTGCGCAGCTGGGGCTGGCGCCTGCCTGTCTGCAGCAGGCCGCGGCGCAGCCCCTGTCGCACGACCACCTCTTCCATTCCGTGCTGCACCTGGCGCAGGTGCAGACCCGGGTGCAGCAGCCGGCGCTCGACCTGTTCGGCGCGTGCGCCCGTATGCCGGTCAGGGCCGGCCTGCTCTCGGACCGCACGGCAGGCTGAACGCGCCGGGCGCCTGCGCCCTGTGCGTGCCGGCAGGCTCAGGCCGTGGCGCAGCCCAGGCCGGCTTGCCGCAACGCCGTGGCGGCATTCTTGACCTGCACGATCTCGGCCAGGATCGAGACCGCGATCTCGGCCGGGGTCCGCGCGCCGATGGACAGCCCCACCGGGCCATGCAGGCGGGCGAGTTCGGCGGCGCCGAGATCGAAATGCTCGGCCAGGCGTTGCTTGCGCGCCGCCTGGTTGCGGCGCGAGCCGAGCGCACCCACGTAGAAGGCGGCCGATTTCAGGGCCTCGAGCAGCGCCATGTCGTCGAGCCTGGGATCGTGGGTGAGGGCGACGATGGCCGTATGGGCGTCCGGCAGCATCTCGCGCACCACGTCGTCGGGCATGCCCGGCACGCGCTGCACGCCGGGCAGGGCCAGGCTGGCCGCATATTCCTCGCGCGGGTCGCAGACCAGCACTTCGAAGTCGAGCAGGCTGGCCATCTGGGCCACGGCCTGCGAGAGCTGCCCGGCGCCGATGAGCAGCAGGCGCCATCTGGGGCCGAAGACCGTGGTCAGCGTGCGGCCATCGAACTGCAGGCCCTCGCCGCGCATGGCATCGCGCAGCGTGACGCTGCCGCTGGCCAGGTCCAGCGTCCGCGCCACGAGGCGGTGCTGCGCCGTGCGCGCGAGCAGCTGCTCCAGCCAGGCGGCGTCGCGCAGGGGCTCGAGCAACAGGCGCAGCGTGCCGCCGCAGGGCAGGCCGAAGCGCGTGGCCTCTTCCTTGTCGACGCCATAGACCACGAGGCCGGGGCCTAGCGCGCCCGGGCCCGACGTGCCCGCGGCCATGGCCGCCTTGGCGCGCGCGATCAGGTCATCCTCGACGCAACCGCCCGAGACCGAGCCGCTGAGCATGCCGTCGTCGCGCACGGCCAGCAGCGCGCCCGGCGGCCGCGGCGCGCTGCCCCAGGTCTGCACCACCGTGACCAGCTCCACGTGGTGGCCGGCGCGCTTCCAGGCCAGGGCTTCGCCCAGCACGCGCAGATCAAGGCTTTCCATGGTGTTCATCTCCTCCAGGGGGTGGGCGAGCGCAGGGCCCAGGCCGTCGCACAGGCAGGCGTGCGATCGCCGACGGCCTGCGTCATGCCGCGGCCTCGCGCGCGGGCAGTTCGAACTTCCAGCCCGTGCGCCCCGCGAGCTGCCGCATGTCCTCGGGCGTGTCGATGTCGGTGACGAAGCTGGGGTTGGCGGTCTCGTGGACCAGTACCAGCTCCGGATGGCTGTCGATGAACTCGCGGCAGGTCAGGTCGGTGTCGCTGGCCAGGATGCGCGCATGGACCCGGGCGTCCAGCAGGATGGGGTTGCCGCGCTGGCCGTTCACCATCGGCATCAGCACCTGGCCGTCCTCGCGCTTCGCGCGTTCCCTGTAGGCCGAGATCAGCTCGGTCAGGTCGCCCGCGCCGATCAGCGGCTGGTCCGCCAGCATCACCAGCACGGCGTCGAATCTCCCGCCCAGGGCCTCCAGCCCGGTGCGCACCGAACCCTGCTGCCCATCGGCGTAGGCGGCGTTGTGTGCCAGCGTGACCGGGAACGCCTGCACCTGCGCTTGCACCGCGTCGCGCTCGAAGCCGGTCACCACCACCACCTGGTCCACACCGGCGTCGCCGAGCGCGATCAGATGGCGCTTGATAAGCGGCACGCCCTGCACCCGGATCAGCGGCTTGGCCACGCCACCCATGCGCCGGCCCTCGCCGGCCGCCAGCAGCACGGCGCCGATGCGCAGGCGGCCATGCAGGTCGCGGCCCGGTTTCATGATGCATCCCATGGTTGTGTCCTTGTCTCGTGTCAGTTCACCTGTTCGGCCCGCCGTGCCAGGCTGGCCAGATTGTGCGCGGGCAGCAATCGCGTCGCATGCGCCGCCGCCAATCCCATCGCCGCCGGCTTGTCGGTATCGTAGCCATCGCTGACGACCGGAACAGAGCGCCGCGAGCCAGGGCCCGGCGCAGTTCGACAGCCTGTGCCTGCAGTCCACCGGTCCGGCATGACCTGGGGCAGGGTGCCCAGCGTGACCCTCTACCGCGGCTTCTTCGTCTGGCGCAACCGCAGCAATCCCGCCTGATTCCCTCCGGTTTCCGATTTCCATATACTGTACGCATGAACAGTACATGGTCGTTTTCCTTGCGGCGGGCGCGTGCCGGCTGGCCGGGTGTGCCGCAGCGGCGGTGAAGATAGGGGCGCTGCCATGCACATCCCCGCCCGCCGCCGGCCCGAGTTCGAAGAGGCCCGCCATTACGAATACCCCGAGCACCTGCGCGCGTGCGTGGAGGCGCTGCCGCCCCTGCCCGGCGTCTACACCTTCCACGGCGAGCCGGCTGACGCGCTGCCGCTCTATATCGGCAAGAGCGTGAACCTGCGCGCGCGCGTGCTCTCGCACCTGCGCAACCCCGACGAAGCGCGCCTGCTGCGCCAGACCCGCCGCATCAGCCACCGCCGCACCGCCGGCGAGGTGGGCGCGCTGCTTCTCGAGGCCAGCCTCATCAAGCAGCAGCAGCCCCTGTACAACCAGAAGCTGCGCCGCAGCCGCCAGCTCTGCGCGCTGCGGCTCGATGCAACGGGCCGCCCCGAGGTGGTGGACGCGCGCACCCACAACTTCGCCACCACGCCCGACCTCTTTGGCCTCTACGGCAGCCGCCACGCCGCGCTCGACGGCCTGCGCGCGCTGGCCGACCTGCACAAGCTCTGCTACGGCGCGCTGGGGCTGGAGCGCCTGGCCCCCGGTCGCGGCTGCTTTCGTGCTTCGCTGCGCCAATGTTCGGGTGTCTGCCGCGGTGACGAGCCCCCGGCTGCGCACCAGGCGCGTCTGATCGAGGCGCTGGAGAGCCTGCGCGTGGCCTGCTGGCCGCACGCCGGCGCCATTGGCCTGCGCGAGCGTGACGACGAAGGCCTGGCGCAGATCCACGTCATCCGCAACTGGTGCTACCTCGGCAGCGCCGACACCCTGGCCGCCGCGCGTGGGCTGGACCAGAGCGCCGCCGGGTTTGATGCCGACGGCTACAAGATCCTCTGCCGCCCGCTGCTCTCGGGCACGGCCGAGCTCATCGCGCTTTGAGGCGCTGCCATGCCCGCCGTGCTGCGTGCCCTGCAACCCGCGCCATCGCCCGGCGAACTCGCGGGCGTCTGGCGTGCCGACCAGCTGCAGCAAACGGCACAGGCCGTGCTCGCCAGCGGCCACGCCGAGCTCGATGCCGAACTGCCTGGCGGCGGCTGGCCCCTGGGGCAACTGACGGAGGTGCTGCAGGTCCAGCCCGGCCTGTTCGAGTGGCGCCTGCTGCTGCCCGCACTGAAACCCGCCGTCACCCACGGGCCGCTCGTGCTCATCGGCGCGCCGCATGTGCCGCACCTGCCCGCACTCGCGGCTGCGGGCATCCCCGCTGCAACGCTGCTGCGCATCGACGCGCGCACCCCGGCCGAGCGCCTCTGGGCGGCCGAGCAGGTGCTGCGCTGCCGTGAACTCGGCGCGCTGCTGGCCTGGCTGCCGCAGGCCCGGCCCGAGCAATTGCGCCGCCTGCAGCTGGCCAGCACGGCCACGCAGGCGCTGGTCTTCGCCTTCCGGCCCGAGGCCGCGCGCCACGAATCCTCCCCCGCGCCGCTGCGCCTCACGCTGCGCAGCGCGCCCGACGCGCAGGGCCTGGGCATCGAGCTGCTCAAGCGCCGCGGCCCCGTGACCGACCGCCCCCTCACGCTCGCCGCGCCCCTGCCCGTCATGGCCGCGCTGCGCAGGCGACGGCCCCTCCAGGACCCCGGCCATGCTGTGGATCGCCCTGCGTCCACCCGCCCCGCCCGCCGCCAGCCCGCCCACGCATGAGCCGCTGCAGCCCGCGCCCGAACAGCAAGCCCTCGCCTGGTGGGGCCTGCAGTTCAGTCCCCGGGTCTGCGTGCTGGAAGAGGCGGTGCTGCTGGAGGCCGGGGCCAGCCTGCGCCTCTTCGGCGGCCAGCGCGCGCTGCTGCAGCGCCTGCGTGACGAGCTCGCGCTAGCCGGCGGCACCGGCCTGGCCGTGGCACCCACGGCCCTGGCCGCGCTGGCCCTGCTGCGCACGCTGCCGCCGTTGCAGGAAGGTGCGCCCCTGCCGGCCACGTCGTGTACCGCGCACCGCCTCAACGCCACGCTCGACGCACTGCCCCTCATGCTGCTCAGCGCCGCGCAGGCCCACGCGGGCGTGCTCGCGCGCCTGGGCTGCCGCACCCTGGGGCAATTGCGCGCGCTGCCGCGCGGCGGCGTCTCGCGCCGCTTCGGTGCGGCCCTGCTGGAGGCGCTGGACCGCGCTTATGGGCAGCGGCCCGAGGCCTTTGAATGGATCACGTTGCCTGAACAGTTCAGCGCGCGGCTCGAATTCCATGGCCGCATCGAAGTGGCCGAAGGCATGCTCTTCGGTGCGCGCCGCCTGCTGGGCCAGCTGGCCAGCTGGCTGCTGGCACGCCAGCGCGGCGTGCTGGCCATCACCCTGCACTGGGAACACGACCTCGTGCGCCGCGGCGAACTGAGCCACGGCCAGCTGCCCGTGCGCACCGCCGAAGCCACACGCGACATCACCCATCTGGCCCGCCTGCTGGGCGAACACCTGGCGCGCATCACCCTGCCCGCACCCGTGCAGGCCATCCGCCTCGACGCCACCGCAACCGAGGCGCTGCAGACCACCAGCGCCAGCCTGCTGCCCGAGGAGGTGCGGGCGGGCGAGCCGCTGCAACAGCTCATCGAACGCCTGTCCGTGCGCCTGGGGGCAGAGCGCGTGCTGCGCGGCCAGCTGCTGGCCGACCACCGGCCCCAGCACATGCAGGCCTGGCGCCCGGCGGGCGAGGGCGCAGCGAATGTGAAAGCGCCCGCGCTGCCCAAACACCTGCAACTGCACCCGCCCTGGATCCTGCGTGTACCGCTGCGCCTGGCCGTGCAGGGCGAGCGCCCGCTCTACCAGGGCCCGCTCCTCATGCTGGCCGGGCCCGAGCGGCTGGAGTCCGGCTGGTGGAGTCTGCTGTCCAGCGCGGAAGCCGAGGGCGAGGAGCTGGCCCTGCGCGACTATTTTGTGGCCCGCAGCCCGCAGGCGGGTCTGCTCTGGGTGTACCGGCGGCGCAGTGCGGGGGAGCCGGCGTGGTTTCTGCAGGGGGTATACGGTTAGGGCGTCCGGCTAGGCCTGCGTCCCGTACTCGCCCACTGACCGAAGAAGAGCTCCATCTCGGCCTCCAGGTCGGCGAGATCCTTCTGCTGGGCGCTGGACAGGCCAAAACGCTCCTTGAACTCCCGCGAGAGCTTGGCGTAGGGGGTCGCACCGCGGCTTGAATTGGCCGTCGCATCGATCAGCTTGAGGTTCTCGGAGTAGGCGAACATCTCAACCTGGACAGGCCATGGCCGCTTCTCGAAGCCAGGCAGCAGAAAGATCCTGGAGCGCGGGAAGATATGGTCCACCTCGAGGTGATCCGACCCTCGCCCCCAATCAGCCGTCCCGCGGCTTGCCACGGCGCCGTACGACTCCGTTCTGGACGCCGCTGCGGTCAGCGCAAGGTAATAGTCACGCTCCGTCGCCTCGAGCAGACGCAGCGTCTGGACGTAGTCAGCGCCCAGCTCACGCCCCACGTCCGCCGCGTGCAGCTCATCCCGCGCGGCCTCCAGTTCCGCCTCGATCCGCTGGCGGCGCGCCTGCGGCGTTTCAAGCGCCGTCGTCGCAGGATTGGCCTTCTCCTTGTTGAGCGCTCGAATCTTCTGCAGCGCCAGGTCGCGTTCCTTGCGTGAAGCCGCCATGTCGCTCTTGATGGCTTCAAGTCTGGCCTGGAGGCTGTCGCGCAGCGCCTTGCGGAGCTCCTTGGGCGCCACTTCGTCGGGGATCGCGGACTGCGGGGCCTCCGCCGCCGCGGTCCCGACACGCGCCTCCCGCCGCATTTTGGTTTCGGGCCGCTGCAGGCTGTCCGGGACTGGCGCGCCGTTCAGGATCATCGCCGGCTCGACCGGATGCGCCGGCGAGGGGTCTGCGGCGGCTTGCAGCGCTTTGGCCAGCCCCTCTCCGCTGGCGGCCGGGCGGGGCTCCAGCCCCAGCCCCTGGCGCATCCTGCCGACGCGTTCTTCAATGGCCCGCGCTTCGGCCGGGTGTTCCCGATCCAGGGCCTCTGCCGTCTGCAGGACTTTCGAATGACCCAAATCCATCGCCTCGCCGAGCACCTGCCTCGCTCCGGTCCGCTTGGACGTTTTGAGTTTCGGCGCGGTCATCAGTGGCTGTCCAGAATCGTCGAGATGTCCTGGCTGGCTGCGTACCAGGCACCGATACCCGGGAGGTGCATCAGGATCTGATCGAAGACCATCGGCGCCAGGGCGGCGAGAAATGCCTCGGAGCCCTTGGGCGTGGTGACGATGCGATCGACCTGCTGGATCAGATTTTCGTTCAGCACGTCCTGCAGCAACTGCTTCTCCGCCTGCCTGGATTGCAGGTTGAACGCGGCGAACTGGTTGACGGCGTGGTGATACAGCGAATAGAGCCCGATCGCCGCCGCCGGGACGACGGCCACGCTACCGACTACCAAGCCGGCCAGAGACAAGACCGCCGCCGTCGTGTCGTAACGACTCAGCTGCACCTCGTCGCGATGTTGCCGCGCCTGGACGATGACCTGGCTCTCGGACCACGCGTACCGGTAGCTCTCGATGACCGACGCGGTGAAGGCCGCCTGCAATGTCTCTGCCTCGTCCGCGCCCTGCGCATTGCGAACGACGTCGTTCTTGACCGCCTGGAGCAGGGTGTCCGCCTCCAGCGGATCCAATGTACGCGGTTTGTCGGACCGCAGCGCCCACAGCGCTGCCCGCACCTCCGGCGTATCCTCCAGCATGACGCCCAGTCCCTTCAGGTCGGTACGGTCCTGGCGCGAGCGGCGGTCCGACATGCGGACCCTCAGCGCCTCGGCGTTGTAGCGCCTCGGGATCAGCGAAAGCGCTTCCGTCGCCAGCGTGAGATAGCTAGCGCAGGCACGGTAGATCTGATCGCGGATGGCCTTCTCGCTGCTGTCGATCTTTCCGGAGGAGTTGACTCCCACGAGGCTGACCAGCTCGCCAAGCACGCCGGCGATGACCGGTGCGTCGATCGCCTTGTCGCGCAGGGTCTCGGCAAACTTCCTCGCGGGTCCGGCCACGCGCTCGCGCAACACGGCCTCCTCACGCTCCACGGCCTTCGGGTCAGGGCGTGGCGCCTGCCTATCCCACGACGGGTTATCGGGATCGCGCGCCCGCCGCAAGGCGTCGTGGGGCTGCGACGCGATGGACACGGCGCAATACAAGGCGTACAGTAACGCTAGGTCGGCGATCAGCTGCCTGACCTGACCAGCCTGCGCACGGAGCACCCCTTCGTCCAGTTCCTTCAAGCCCTCGTCGGCGGGCGTCGCTGGCGTGCCCCCCGAGCGATCACTGTCGCCGTCCGTGCTCGCCCCCTCTTCTGGCGATGTGCCGTCTCCCGGCGCATCGGGGACGCCGCCTGACGGTGCGTCCGGCGCCTCACTGGCGAGGAACTTCTCGCAGCGGAAGGTCGCATGGTCCTGATCCACGCCATAGCGTGTCCGCGCGGACACGATCCACTGCTGGGCGGATTGCGCGCGCTCAAAGGCAATGTCGAGCGCCGTCTCCACCACCTCGGCCAGCACCGTCGCGATGCTGCGCTTGAGATGGCGGTCGGCGTCGATCAGTGCGCCCAGCAGGGTCAGGGAAATTTCATCGACCGGCTGCCCGCGCTTACTGCGGGTGGCTTCCGACACGTGCGGGACCGACACGATCTCAAAGGGCTCTATGCGCTTGAACACCGCACTCAGGAAGGCGTTCACCCAGGGCCATCGCCCGACCACGTACAGCAGATAGACCAGGTTTTCGACGTTGCGCGGCGTGACGTACAGGGAGATGGGCGTCGCGTCGATGGAGAAGGACACCGCGACGCCGGGCGTGAACGACCCGCCCGAGGGTGCCTGGGCTGCGGCGAAGGCCCCCGCCCCCAGGAACCGCGCCTTGGGATCATCAAGAATGGTCTGCTCGGGCGTCGTCATGCAGCAAACCCTGAGCGTGCAGCGCAGGCCCGAGACTCAAGGCGTGGGCGTGGGCGTCGTCGTCGGCGGGCCTGCCGGACGGCGCGCGTCGTCCAGATCTACGCGGAGCGCGACCGGACGCTGCACCGGGTCGTCCAGCATGTGCGCCGTCAAACGATCGGCGCGGCGCTGGGTTTCCATCTTCTGTTGCGCCAGTTCCTCGTGCTTCAGGGCGATCTCCACGTCCTTCAGCCTGATGTCGCGTGCGCGCAGGTTCTGGATGTACTCCTCACAGGCACTGCACTCGCCCAACCTTGTCTCCAGGTGAACGCCCGACGTCGGGAGCGTCACCTTCTGCGAGGTCCGCATGTCCGTGAGGCTCTTGTTCTGCGCCACCAGCGAGTCGAAGAACGCGGCGATCCTTGTGTCGGATTTGGGCCGGATCGGCAGGGCGATCTCGTTGTTGTCGAAGCCGACCACCCTGCGCTCGACCATGGGCAGCATGGTCAGGCGCTCCTGGAAGGCATCCGGGAAGGGCATGAGCGTGAGGATGCAGGTCCGGTAGTAGTTGCGATATCGATTGAGGTGCTCAATCAATGCCTCCTGGGCCTCCAGGGCTTCCGCGATCTCCTTATTGGAGTAGTCGGACTTCACGGCCGACTGGTTGTCGGCCATGGCCTTCTTGTCTTCGGCCGTCTTGGCAGCCTGCGCCGCATCGCGCACCGCGTGCAGGAAGGTGCCGATCTGCGCCACCAAGCCTGCATCGTCGACCACGTACGCATCCTCCGGTATATCTGTGAACACCGCCGGGATGGGCGGAACGGCCAGGTCGTCGCGCAAGGTGGCGTAAATGGCATCCTTGTCGTGCGCGATCGCCGGCGTGCCGATCGTGGTCATCGATATCGCGCCCAGCGTCTCTGCCAGGTTCTGCACGTCGCTGGCCGTTACGGACGCGCCGTCGATGCCGCTGATTACGCTGAACAGGTTGGGGGCGATCGACGAGGCACGCCGGAGGTACATGTAACGCTGCAGGGATGTCTTGTCGGAGATTGCCAGCGTGAAGATGGGCCAGGGCAGCACGATCATCAGGGGCGACGGCACGTAGACCGCCCCGATGGTGCTGGATCTGAGGGTCTGGACCGTCTGCACGATGCGCTTGACGAGATCGGCCAGCGTCTTGGCGACGGCATCGTCGGGTATCGCCTGCGTCACCACCTGGGTCGCCTGGCACAGATCGTTCCGGGCTCTAGCCTCGCACAGTGACTCCTGCGCAACCAGTTTATGCGCTGCGTCGAATCCGTTGGCAAGCGCCGGCACCAGCAGCACGCGACGCAGCACACTCTCGTAATACCGGACGTTCTTGTAGTTGAAGCTATCGAGCGGGAGCGGATTCTTGTCAAAGATGCACAACCGAGCGTCATCGACCAGCAACTCCGTCACGATGTCGTAATGCGCCAGCACTTCGTAGTAGTTCAGGGTCAGCGTATGGCACAGATTGGGATTTCGAATCTTTCGTGTGACTTTCTGCTCGGTGCCGATTTCGCTGGACTCGCTGATCTTGGTTTCCCGCTCCAGCTTGAGCTTGTTGGTGGCCTTGAACACCGCCTCGCGGAGGATTTCGAGATTGTTCTTGCTCGAGTCCGTCACCGCCGTCTTGGCATCGAAGTTCGTGCGCGCACTGACGTCGACCACCTCGACCTTGAAGCCGACGTCTGCACCGACCGAGGCGCCAAACTCGTTCTGCGTGCTGATCTCGCGCGCGACGGTCTGCGTGTCCTTGCTGGTGTCGGTGAATTCGCTCGTCTGCTCGAATTCCGACTTGGCGCTGTCTTCGAAGGTCCGCTTACGGCGGTCCCATGACGAGATCTCGATCGTCGTTTCCTCCTGCGGACCCAGGGCCAGGGAATGCAGCAGCTCCCCGCGCGAATAGCCCTTCAGCACCCAGCGATGACGCCAGGGCAGATACAGTGCGAGCTGCAGGCGCGAAGACTTCGGCGTTGAGGTGTCCGCGCCCCCCTGGGTCTCGTGCGTGCTCGAGCCCTTGGGCGGCCGCCCTCCGCCCGTTCCGCCCGTGGTTCCCCCGCCGCCCCCACCGCCTCTGCCCTGCGACCCCGAACCGCCGCCCGGGCCCGAGCCCGATCCGTCGCCTTCGTTGTCGTCCTGGTTGTCGGACGGAAGGCCGCCGTTCTTGATCTTGTAGACCACCATGGCCTGCGGTGCCGCGACCGACTCGGCCTGCGAGCGCAAGGTGATCTTTCGGTTGGCCACGCTGACCTGTGTCTTGCCGGTGTCGGCCAGCTGCGTGAGCTGATGGGCGTTGAGCGCTAGGCGAATGCGCCCGCCGTCCACGGCATCGATGTGCGGGTCGCGCAGGAAACCGGCCACGGGGCCGATCTGGTATTCATTGCGCATGGGTACCGAAGACGGCTGGTCTTTCGGGAGTAAGCGGATCAGCTGCGTCCCGCCCTTGGAAGACACCTTCACAACCACCGGAGACCCGGCCGCCAGGTCGGCCCGCGCGTCGTCCGACAGCTCTACGGCGACGGTCTCCTTGTCCGTCCGCCGTAACCGGATCCTGGGGGACTGGAGGAATTTGTAGGTGTCGTCGATGGCGATGTCGGTGAAAAGCGGCTCGTCTACCTTGCCCGTCTTCTTGTCGAGAAACTGGGCAAGCGGCATGCCGCCCCCAGCGGCCTGCGCCAGGGATGCACCCAGCTTCTGCAGCTGGGCCTGCTGCCGGTAGTGCGATTGAGCGGGGTGCAGGACGGTCTCGGTACCGAACAGCCGCTGCAGGTTGACATCCCCGATGACCAGCGGATAAGGCAGGTCCTCAATGGTGACGCTCAGGCGCTTGATTTCCGCCAGCGTGATGTCGTGAAAGGCTTCGCTGGCCGGCAGGCCGCTTTCACAGTCGCCGGGGGGGAAGGTGGTGGTGTCGGTGGCGCTGGTGTCTGGACTTGGCGCGCCCAAATGGGCGGCCGTGCTAACGGGCTGGCCAGACGCCTTGTCGCGTGCTGTTCGAGTTGCCATGCTTCTTCCTTTCCCCAAGGGTGAGTCTTCGACAATGCTCGCCGGCCATTCTGTCAGCGAACGAAGGAGCGGTAAACCTTTGCGTCGCTGCGCCGCGCCACCCGCTTTGCGGGACCGCAGCCTCGAAGTGGTGATTGCGGCACATGAAGTGACATAGTTTCGGGGCGCGCGGTCGGATTAACCGCAAACAATCCGCCCAATCCCGAGTGAGTGGACGCAGCGGCCCAGGCGGGAACTTCGGTCAAACCCCCTAGTGGATGGGGTTGAGGTCGACCCAGTCAGACCTTCCAGCCAGCTGGGCGCCCTCCGGCAGGTCAACCGCACCCGACTGGAGGCGGGCGGCTGACGTCTGGGGTCGCACGCGAAATCGGCAGGCGCTTCACTCGCGCCGTACGATATGGTCAGGGCGTCGTGGCCGCTCGCGAACCTGCAGTGGTTGGGGTACTGCTGCGGCTTGGCGGCCCCGGCATGGTTTCCGCAGGCCGTCTACGGCTGAGCGCTCAGCCAGCTCACCAGCAAGGGCGCCACACAGAGGAAGAGCAGCCCATAGAGCAGGTAGTTGCCCGTGGCGGGGTTGAAGTCGGGCCAGAGCTTGTGCCAGGCCTTTCGCATGATGAAGCGGCCGATGGCCAGGTCAAACGCGGCCATGAAGGCGGCGAGCGTGAGGCCCAGCAGCCCGTGCGCCACGGCACCTTGCAATTGCATCGGCGGCACCAGCAGCCAGCAGATCACGAAGGCCAGCGCCGAGCCCGTGAGCGCGCTGAGCTTGAGCGCGCGTTCCTTGCCGATGCGCGGCACGATCCACACGGTGCGCGCGATGCCATGCAGTGTTTCCGCGCCTGCGAGGACGACGCAGAGCGAGACGATACGCAAGAAGGTGTCAGCGCTCATGGGCGCGGTTGAGTCGTGACCATGTCAGGCGGCGCTACGTCGAAGCTGGTTCCACGGTCAACCGCACACCCAGCGCCTTGGCCACCTTGACCACGGTGTCAAAACGCGGCTTGGCGCCCGGCGTCAGCGCCTTGTACAGGCTCTCGCGGCCCAGCCCGGCGTCCTTCGCCACTTGGGCCATGCCGCGCGCACGTGCCACGTCACCAAGGGCCAGCAGCAGCAGGTCGGTGTCGCCCGTTTCGAGCACGGCGTTCATGTACTCGGCAATGGCCGCATCGTCACCCAGGTAACGGGCGGCTTCGAAGGGGACCAGCCTGGTCTTGGCTTTGGTGGTGCTCATGAATCCAACTCCAACTGCGTCAGTAGCTTTTGCGTTCGCATGATGTGTCTGGCATCCTGTATCTAAATGGATACCTTGTCAACCCGACCAGACCGGGATGCCCAGGACCCGCTCACCCTGCTGGCCGGCTCCGAACGGCTGGAGGCTGGCTGGTAGAGTCTGTTGTCAGCGGCAGAGACGGAAGGCCAGGAACTGGCCCTGCGCGACTACTACGTCGCCCGCAGCCCGTACGCGGGCCTGCTGTGGGCGTACCGGCGCCGCAGCGCGGGGGAGCCGGCGTGGTTCTTGCGGCGGTTCATGGTTAGCGCTAGTCTTGAGAGGACAGTTTCGGCTTGCCGGGCTTGCAGCCTCCCAATCAACTTACAACATGGTGACGCAGATCCCATTTCTGTGCGGATATTCACAGACCTCGCAACAGGTTAGGAGACGCTACGTCTAGGGCACCAACAATCCGAAAGCGTGTGAAAGTTGAGCCACCCCGCGCAACCGGTAAGTAACCGCTCGACCTTCCTGTTGTCGCGTCAGTAAATTCTGGGCGTAAAACTTCGACAAATAGTTGCTGGAAAAGTCTTGCATGGACTTAAGCGCGAAGGCCTTGAAGTCACTGGCACGGGCTTGCCCAGCTTTTCCAATGCCTTCGAGAATTGCCTTCTCTTTTGGCTTCAGGAAAAGTCCATGAAGCTCGCTTTCTACAATTGCTCTCAGCTGAGATGCAGCATGCTTGTGCGGAATTTGTTGATTTGCAAGCATGTTGCCGATGGCGGTGTTCAGTGATGTCTCAAACGCTTTTTTGAATTGCGGGCTGCTTTGTAGTTCTTTGATTTTGGGCTGCGCCAGAACGCCATTCCGAACCTGCTCAACGAATTTGGCGCAGATGCTGTTGCTGTACTTGAACACAAATCGAACCTCACCGAAGGAAGCCTCAAATAGTCGGCGGTGCGTGTCAGAGGTCAAGGGTGGTTTGCCAGCATTCGATTTATGGAAGCGAGCGACTCGCAAGGCGATGGCTTGTTCGAGTTCTTCGAATTCAATAGGTTTTATTTCGATGCCGGACCCTGTGGTGCGTTCAAATACCCGCGGGTCTAGCGATTGAATGAGACTGCCGAGTCCGCTCTGACCAATCAATACCCACCAGACGTTTGGAATGGAAAAGAGTGTGTCTCGGAATGAGATTAGCAACTGACTCAATTGTTCGTCTGTGAGGTTTTCTAGATTGTCTAGTGCGATGAGAACGCCACTGAAGCCTAGCTCCGCTACGGCTTCGGCAGCGATGGCCGAAATAGCATCGCCAATCGCCTCGAAGGAAGCGTCCGAGCATTTGGGAAGTTGCGCGGATCTGCCAAGAGAACCGCCACAACCAAGAATTGAAATCCCAAGATTGAATCCTGATGTACCAGTTCCAGCGATCCACTTTCCGAGTTTGACGGTTTCCGGCGGCACGGTCCGCGAATTCAGTGTGCACCATGCTTCTACGGATCGATAAAGCGAATCCAGACCTCGAAGCGAGAGTTGGCGGACGTCGTCCGTCGGCTGTACTGGACACAAGTTGCGTGCCGCTAGGAGTTTGGGCCCGAATGGTGCAAGTCCATTTTCCAGCCGGTACTGCTGAACGTTAAAGAAGCTTGTCTTGCCTACGCCCGGGGTTCCAGAGAGAACGAGCACGCCGCTATTTGCCGCTTCCAATTGAGTGCAGAGTTCAGTTGCTTCAGTCTCGCGACCAACTAGTAAATCCAAGTCCTCCTTGCGCGCCTTGAGAGGATTGGTGTTATAGGGACTCTCCCGGAATCCAAGTGCTTCCCACATTTAAGGTTCTCCGAATTGATCTCTTGTTTCGCCGCATTGTTATGCGGCTAAGTGTCGGGAAAATCGCTAAGCCTGCGACCCGTAACGGCGACTACGAAATAAACCAGTTATCCATCCCCCCATCTATGGCTTGCCCGCTGAGCTTGCGGCAACTATACTGTACACGCATACAGTATTCAGTTTGCCCCTGCAACCACGCGCTTGGTTGACCGCCACCCCGTGACAGCAGGGCGGCCGGCCGGCGTGGCCACAGCGTCTTCACTATAGACCGCCAGACCGCGCAAGACATTGCCGTTTTCCCTGCCCGCTCACTCATAGGGCTTGCGCGCGCCAGGTCGACACGCCATGAACCCCAGCCACTCCGTCCTGCCCTCGGCCGCGCTGCCGGCCTATGCCGAGCTGCATGCCCTGAGCAACTTCAGCTTCCAGCGCGGGGCCTCGCACCCGGAGGAACTGGTGACGCGCGCACATGCGCTGGGTTACAGCGCGCTGGCGCTCACCGACGAGTGCACGCTGGCCGGCGTGGTGCGCGCGCATGGCGAGGCGAAGCGCCTGGGCCTGCACCTGCTGATCGGCACCGAGCTGCGGGTGGAGGTGGATGATGAAACGCATTTCACGCTGCTGCTGATGGCGCGCAGCCGCGCGGGCTATGGGCAGCTGTGCGAGCTGATCACGCAGGCGCGCAATGAGACGGTGACGCCGCGCGAGCGTGAACGTGGCTTGCGCTACCGGCTGCGGCTGGATGCGTGGAACAAATTAGCCTTCGACGGCCGCGAGCTGCTGGCCCTGCTGGTGCCGCCGCGCGACGGCCTGCGGCCCGAGGAGCCGCGTTTTGCAGCGCAATTGGATCAACAGCTGCAGTGGCTGCAGGCGCAGTTCCCGCAGCGATGCTGGCTGGCGGTGGAGCTGCTGCACCGGCTCGATGATGACCTGTGGCTGCGCCAGCTGCGCGCGGCGGGCGCGCGCAGCGGCGTGCCGCTGGTGGCGGCGGGCGGCGTGCACATGCACGTGCGCTCGCGCAAGCCGCTGCAGGACGTGATGACGGCCATCCAACTCGGCCAGCCGGTGGCCGAGTGCGGCTTTGCGCTGCAGCCCAATGCCGAGGCGCACCTGCGCTCGCGCCAGCGCCTGGCCGCGCTCTACCCCGAAGAGTTGCTTGCCGAGACGCTGCGCGTGGCGCAGCTGTGCACCTTCAGCCTGGACGAGCTCAGGTACGAATACCCCGAAGAGGTGGTGCCCGCGGGCGAGACGCCGGCTTCTTATCTGCGCCGCAGCACCTGGGAAGGCGCGGGCCGGCGCTACCCGCAGGGCGTGCCGGCGGCGGTGCAGCAGCAGGTGGAGCACGAGTTGGCGCTCATCGCCGAGCTGCGCTACGAGAAATACTTCCTCACGGTCTACGACATCGTGCGCTTTGCGCGCAGCCGTCACATCCTCTGCCAGGGCCGTGGCTCGGCGGCCAATTCGGCCGTGTGCTACTGCCTGGGGATCACCGAGGTGGACCCGGCGCGCACCAGCGTGCTGTTCGAACGCTTCATCAGCCGCGAGCGCAACGAGCCGCCGGACATCGACGTGGACTTCGAGCACCAGCGGCGCGAGGAGGTCATCCAGTACCTCTACGCGAGGTACGGGCGCGAGCGTGCCGCGCTCACCGCGGCCGTGCACACCTACCACGCGCGCGGCGCCATCCGCGACGTGGGCAAGGCGCTGGGCATGGACAGCGCGGTGGTGGACGCGCTGGCCCGCGCCCACCAGTGGTGGGACGGGCGCGAGGTGCAGGCCGAACGCCTGCAGGAGCTGGGGCTGGATGCGGAGAGCCGGCAGATCCGCCTGCTGCTGGAGCTCACGCGCCATCTCATGCGCTTTCCGCGCCACCTGTCGCAGCACAGCGGCGGCTTCGTGCTCACGGGCGACCGGCTCACGCGCACGGTGCCCGTCATCCCCGCGGCCATGGAGGGGCGCACCACCATCGAATGGGACAAGGACGACATCGACGCGCTGGGCCTGCTCAAGGTGGACGTGCTCGCTTTAGGCATGCTCAGCGCCATCCGCCGCGCGCTGGATTTCGTGGGCCAGTGGCGCGGACAGGTCTTCCAGCTGCAGGACATCCCGGCCGAAGACCCGGCCACCTACGAGATGATCTGCCGCGCCGACACGGTGGGCGTGTTCCAGATCGAGAGCCGGGCACAGATGAGCATGCTGCCTCGCCTGCAGCCGCGCTGCTTCTACGACCTGGTGGTGGAGGTGGCCATCGTGCGGCCCGGGCCCATCCAGGGCGGCATGGTGCACCCCTTCCTGGAACAGCGCGAGCGCCAGCGCCGCGGCGAACCCTTCACCCTGCCGAACGAGGCGCTGCGCCCCGCGCTGCAGCGCACGCTGGGCGTGCCCATCTTCCAGGAACAGGTGATGCAGATCGCCATCATCGCCGCGGGCTTCACGCCGGGCGAGGCCGACCAGCTGCGCCGCGCCATGGCGGCCTGGCGGCGCAAGGGCGGGGTGGACAGGTTCCACCAGCGCGTGGTGCAGGGCATGACGGCGCGCGGCTACACGCAGGACTTTGCCGAGGCCATCTTCCGGCAGATCGAGGGCTTTGGCGAATACGGCTTCCCCGAAAGCCATGCGGCCAGCTTTGCGCTGCTGGTCTATGCAAGTGCCTGGCTCAAGTGCCACGAGCCTGCGTCCTTCCTGGCCGGCCTGCTCAATTCATTGCCCATGGGGTTCTACGGCCCGGCGCAGCTGGTGCAGGACGCGCAGCGCCACGGCGTGGAGGTGCGGCCCCCCGATGTGCTGCACAGCGACTGGGACTGCACGCTGGAGCCACCGCTGGAGGGAGAGCAACCGGCGGTCCGTCTCGGCCTGCGCCTCGTCGCGGGGCTGAAGGAGGCCAGTGCGCAGCGCATCGTGGCGGCGCGCGCCGGGGCGCCGTACACGGGCACCGAAGACCTGGCGCTGCGCGCGGGCCTGGATGCGGGGGACCTCAAGGCGCTGGCGGGTGCGGATGCGCTGCTGAGCCTGTCCGGCCACCGCCGCCAGCAGGTGTGGGACGCGTCGGCGCTGCACGCCGCTCCCGCGCTGCTGCGCGAAGCGCCGGTGGACGAAGACTGGCTGGAGCTGGACGCCGCTCCCGAGGGCGAGGAGATCGTCTTCGACTACGCGGCCACGGGCCTGACGCTGCGCCGCCATCCGCTGGCGCTGCTGCGCGGGCAGCTGCGCGCGCGGCGCATCCTCACGTCCGGGGAACTGCAACGCCAGCCCGACGGCCGGCCCGTGCGCGCCTGCGGCCTGGTGGTCACGCGCCAGCAGCCCGGCACGGCCAAGGGCGTGGTGTTCGTCACGCTGGAAGACGAGACGGGTTCGGTACAGGTGATCGTCTGGAAGGCGCTGCGCGACCGCCAGCGCGAGACGCTGCTGCGCGCGCGCCTGCTGGCCGTGCACGGCACCTGGCAGCGCCAGGGCACGGTGTGCCACCTGATCGCGGGGCATCTGGAAGACCTGACGCCGCTGCTGGGGGAGCTGGTGACGCAGAGCCGGGACTTCCGCTGAGCTGGCCGTGGCCCGTGCATGCCCGCGCCGGGTCTGGCGCGGCGGCGCGTCCGCCGCTATAAAGGTCTTCTGTCAAACCAACGCCGAGGCGCATCGCCATGAAACTCACTGCCGTTTCCGTGCTGCTGGCCCTGGTCTTCCTGGCCTCGGGCGGCGCCAAGCTGGCCAGCCTGCAGTTCGAGCTCGACGCGTTCGCGCGCTGGGGCTACCCGCTGTGGTTCATGTACGCCACCGGCGCCATCGAGGTGGCTGGCGGGTTGGCGCTGTTGTGGCGCCCCTTGTCGGCGCTGGCCGCCGCGGGGCTGGGCGCGATGATGATCGGCGCCGTCGCCACGCACGCCGTGCATGCCGAATGGCCCATACTGGTAGTGGCAGTGGCCATCCTGCTGCTGGCGTTCTGGCGCGGCTGGGCCGGGCGTGCGGACATCGCGGCGCTGTGGCGGCGCGTGCGGGCCTGAGACGTTAAGGAGACCCGCCCATGAGCATCCGCATTGTTCGGCTCGGCAGTCCGCGTGCCCCCGACGAAGGCACGCGCATCGGTACCGTGCGCCGACCGCCGCGCGGCGTACCCAAGGCCGAGTTCGCGCGCCAGAACTGGTACGACGTCTGGTTCCCGGTGCTCGCGCCCAGCGCGGAGACCATGAAACTCGGCCAGGCCGCCGAGACCCCCGCGCAGTGGACGGCCTTCACCAAGCGCTACCGCAAGGAGATGGCGGCCCCCGAGGCGGCACAGGCGTTGGCCCTGCTGGCCGCCTTGTCGAAGGACAGCCACTTTTCGGTGGGCTGCTACTGCGAGAACGAGGCGCATTGCCACCGGTCGGTGTTGCGCGAGTTGCTCAGGGCGCATGGGGCGCGGGTGAGTTCCTGAGGCACAGGGAGGAGCGCCGCATGCTCGTGTTGCAGACCACCACCCACGTGCCGGGCCTGCGTGGGCAGGAGGTCTACGACTTCCTCACGCACCCGGACGACCGCAGCTACCAGCGCTGGTGGCTGGGCACGCACCTGCAGCTGCACCTGGTGGGCGCCGGCGATGGCGGCGTCGGCAGCGAGATCCACATGGACGAATACATCGGCACGCACCGACTGCGCATGAACGCGGTGGTGACGCAGGCGGTGCCAGGCCGCCTGCTGGTGATGCGGATGAAGAAGCTCGTGCGCCTGCCCGCCACGCTGACGCTGGAGTTCGCGGACACCGCCGACGGCGTGCGCATCGTGCACACGCTGCGCGCCGGCTATGCCGGGCTGGGCCGTGTGCTCGACCCGCTGCTGCGCCTGCACTTCACGCCGGCCTTCGCGCGCGACCTGGATGCGCACGTGCACACCGAGTTCGCGAAGCTGCGCGAGCTGCTGCACGGCGGCGCGGCCGCTGCCCCCGGAGCTGTCTGAGCATGCCGATTCCTTCCGAGTACCAGCGCGCCTCGCTCGACTTCGAGCGCTTCATGGTCGATGCGCGCGATGCCGCCGGCCTGGCCACGACCAACATGGCCTGGAACATGGTGGTGGGCGTGCTGCACACTTTCCGCCGCCGCCTGAGCGTGACCGAGGCGCTGCGATTTGCCGACGTGCTGCCGCCCGTGCTGCGCGCGATCTTCGTGAGCGAATGGCAGCCGGACGAGCCGCCACTGCCCTTTGCCGACCGCGCCGCGCTCACGCGCGAGGTGCGGTCGCTGCGCCCCGCGCACAACTTCTCGCCCGACGACGCCATCCGCGCCGTGGCGCAGGCACTGCGCCGGCAGGTGGACGAGGCGGCACTGGAGCGCGTGCTGGCCACGCTGCCGCCGGGTGCGCGCGAGTACTGGGCCGTCTAGGGCGGGCCCGTACCCGGCGGGGGCGGCATGCGCCATGCGGGGGGGGGCTTGCCGGGTTTACCGTTCTGTTATTTCGCGCCTTGCCGATCGGGCCCGAAAAAAGCCTTGCCTGACAGGAACTTGCACGTGCCAGGGCCAACCCGCATCGGCCGCGGGTCGATGTTATTCCGCACTTTTGCGGGGTTTCGCGGTTTGTTCATGGTGCGACCTTGCGCTATAGTGGCCCAAATTCTTCAAATAAAACAAGCACTTAGCTTGCAGCAGGGGAGGCGCCAGGATGCACATCCGTCCATGTTATTCCGCACTTTTGCGGTCTAAATCACGTTAGAGGGCGCAACACGCATGGAGTCCACCGTCCCGACATTTGAAGAATGGGTAGCGCACTGCTTCGATCACCCTGTCGGCGGACCGGAGTGGTACTTTGAAATTGATGCCCCTGTCTGCGAGCCCCCAAACTCGACACTTCTGGAATATTTGACCAGGCTCTTCAGCGCGCCCATTGAGCACATCGGTCACTATTCCGACGCCCAACTGAATCAAGGCCTCTGGTACATGGCCAGCGCATCGTGCAGCAACACCATGTTTTGCCTGGTCGATTCAGAAATTTCAGAGTCCAAACGTGTGGCGTGCATAAGTGCAATGAGCGGGCTCTACAAAGAGCTCTTTGCGCTCCGCTGTACCAACACGACATCCAATGGCAACTCCAACGCCGCCGAGATATCAGAATTGAACGGCATCTGCTACATGTGGTGGGATGTGATGCCCATATTTGGAAAGCCAGAGGAACCTGCACGGGCGGGTGTGGACAATGCCATCCTTGAACTCCTTGAATCCACTTTGCACAGCACATCACGTGCGTGCCAAGAAAGTGCACTTCACGGCTTAGGTCATTGGGCACCCTACTACCCCGTGAGAGTTGAAAGCCTGATCAAGTCTTTCCTGAGCAGTCCCTCAGTCATTGAACCCTTGCGAAGCTACGCAGTCGCTGCATCCAAAGGTGACGTTCAATGACATCGCCCTCTAACTTCTCAGTCGAGGCGACAAATTGCAGCAAGCCGCAATTTGCGCCTCACCTCGAACGTTAAGTTGCATCGTATGCGTCGTAGCTTTGGCCTCTGGCTTCTTACCAGCCCACGATCATTCGAAGACCCCCGCATCTGGCGCGAGGATGAAAAGTCATATGCCCAGCAAACCCCATTCCAAAGAGCCATCGGTGTGCGTTATGTCGGCCGTAGACAGCCGCGCTTTCCTGATTCCTTTACCGGGTTTGGCAGTTTTGTGCGCCGTTCACGGCCGCGTTCTTTGCCATGGGCGCTAAAGGGGTGGTTTCATCCGGGACCAGTAAAGCCACAGCATTTCTCCCTTCGCGCTGGGCACGCGGCTATCTTGTCTCGCGCAACTGGCTACGCGCTTGTTTCATCGCGTCATCTGCGCCATGTTTCAGTTCCAGGTGCTCAGTTCGTGGGCATTGTTCGGGTTAGGGGCACAGATGCAACTTAACATTCCAGTCAAGCGCCGAGCGCCTACGGCGTCGGCTTACTTCAAACGTTATGTCTCATCATGAGCGTCTTTGAGTTCTGGCTCGACATCAACTGCGCCGGCCAGTCTGCCTGCACGGTTTTCGGTGAGATTGAGATGCCCGTGCGGCCGCAGATCGGCGAGCGCATCTCGTTCCACCAAGAGAAGGGCTCTTCGTACGAGTTTCAGGTTGAATGGCCCGGTGTTGGATGGCGCCGTGAGCATTCCGTGTCGGTGGAAATCGAGGACATCTCACACTACGGGGTCAAGTCCAAAGGTGGAGTCCAGTTTAAGTCGGCTATACGAGGCGTTGCACTCAACGTACGCGCAGTCGAGGACGCTCGGACCGTGAGGGACTTTTTGACGAAGCAGATAGGCCTGGAAGTGGATCCGTACGCGATAAACACGCTGGAGGCCTGAGCCCGTGAGACATAACAATTCAATCGAGAGCGGATCGCCTACGGCATCCGCTCATCTCAAACGTTAGGCATCAGGAGCCATGTCCGCTATGAAGCCCGCATCAACGCTAGAAAAAGCTGCTGGTAGCCTCCCGGTTGAGGCGGCACTCACAGCGGTCGCGGCAGCCGCTGGCACTCCATTGGCAGCCCTGCTCCCTGTACTCGGAAAATCTCTTGCATCGGAACGCCAGAAGCAGAGAGTCGAGACCACCCTTCGGGAAATGAATGACGTATTGCTGAAGCACGAAGCTCAGTTAGCAACACTCACCGATCAGCAGTACAAGTTCATCAACGAAGCAATCCTCTCGTTACTGCACACGACGAACGAAAGCAAAATGCGCTTCTTGAGAAACGTGGTGCAAAACGGCCTATCTGCCTCAGAGCTTCAGGATCAAGAAGCAGTCTTCTTGAGCCGTGTAATTCGCGACATCTCGGCAGAGGAAGCACAGTTCCTCATTGCAAACTTTGGCTATGAGCGAATCTGGCTCAACGAAAGTGAGCCGGGTGAGAATCAACGGTCAACTTTAGCGGTCAAGCCAAGCACACCCAACGGCCAAGTTGCTCTGGGTTTACTAACCCTTGGGCTGCTGACAACAGCGGAACCAACGTGGGATGACGGTGGCCTTTTGCGCTTCACGCCCTTGGTAGCAAAACTCATCGCCCTGCTGAGGAAACCTGATGCCTAACCATTCCATCAACACGGACTGGCTTACAGCGGGCTTTGCCCGCCTCCAGCCAGCCGGTTATGTTCAACGTTGGAGATCACTGTGATCGCTGACCTGGCTCGGTTCTGGCGTGGTCAAATTCACCTGGCTAGAACCTTTTGGCTTGGCTGGGCTATTCCTGTGGTCGGAGGCAATCTATTGGTCTCCGTCGCCTCTTGGTGGCTAATCAGCCATCTTGGGTTCGGTGCCTTTTATGTTGTGGTGGCTTTAGTTATTGCCTATAGCATCGCTGCGGTCGTTCCGGTGTGGAGAAGCTCGACCGCTTACGCTAAAAGCAAAGTAATCAAGTTCTCAGCTCGGGCAGTTGCTTCTGCCGCTTCGGCATTTCAGATCTTCACTGTTGCCGTTACCCTCTATGCGCTAATTTCAATCAAATTGGGCGTTGACTCCACTCACGACTCCGACCGCGTAGCAGAGAAGACCGCAGTTTCTTCAACTTCACATCCTATGGCAGGGTTTTGGAAATCAAGCCCGGCTGACAATTTTGGTCTCGCGATTGCGCCCGCTGGTGGCAAGTTGTACTCGGTATCTTTCTGTGGTCCTGGTGGCTGTTTCAAGCCAGGAACATATCGTCCGAACACACCACTTGTAGGTGACGAGGACTATAAAGTTGTGTCTACAGACACGCTGCTAGTACGTGGACAGGACGGATGGTCCACGTACAAACGTGCAGCAAGTCGAGGGGAAGAAAATTGCCAACAGGAGTGATCTCCAACCCTGCGCTCAACCCGGACGCCCTACATGCCGCTTCGCGGCATGCCGTGTGCCGGTTAGCTCCACGTTAGCCATTCCAATGAACTCATCACACATTCGAGCAGTCGTAGAAAGCTTCTACGCCGACATCTGGAACCGACACGACAAGTCCAAGATTCCTGCCTTACTTCGTGACAACTTCACTTTTCGTGGTTCACTCGGTCAGGCCAAGGTGGGTCACGAGGGGTTTGGATCGTATGTCGATTTTGTTCACACCGCTCTAGCCAATTACCGCTGCGACATACTCGATCTAGTTGTCGAGGATTCAAAGGCGTTTGCGCGCATGCGTTTTTCCGGCATTCATCGGGGTGAGTTCTTCGGCTTCAAGCCGACCAACAAACCTGTTGAGTGGCTGGGGTCTGCTCTCTTTTCGTTCGAGGGTGAGAAGGTTGCTGACTTGTGGGTGCTTGGCGATGTTCACGGCTTGCTCCAATTGCTCGAAAAAAATGCCAATGGCTAACCCATCGTTCCACCGGACGCTGCGCGATAAAGCCGCGCAGCGTCCGGTGAATTCAAACGTTACGCATAAAACTAGTCAGCATTTCCATCTGAGAGGTTAATCATGAAAAAGCTATTCCTGACATGCTCATTTATTGCGATCCTGCTCTCTCACAATCAGGTGCTAGCCAATGAAGCCTGTTTGCTGGAAACAAACACCGTGTTCATGGGTCAGAGGCTTGAAATCAAGGATTGCATACAGAATGCGGGACTCGCAAAAAATGACTTCAGGGCTCAGTGTGAAGGGATGTCGCAAGCAGCAGTCTCTATGGGAGGACCTCCCGCCAAGATGACTTACCTACCCAGCTGCCCAGTGCCATTTCAGGCAAAGTGTGACAACACAAAGAAGGCCAAGACGATATTTTTCTATTACATGAGATCACCCGATGAAGCTGCCAGCCTGAAATCTGGCTGTGACCTGATGCAAGGTAGCTACACAAAAGGTAGTCTGAAATAAGTCGGAGGCTGTCAGCTTGGTGCGCAGTCACACATGACCATGGGTTCCAGGGGGCGCTCCGCTTCACTGCGCGAGCCTGAGCCCAAACGATTCTCGCCGCCTCAGGCCTTCAGCAGGCCCCGCGTCTCGATGAACTTCACCACCTCGTCCACGCCTGCGAGGGTCTTGAGGTTGGTCATGACGTAGGGCTTGGCCCCACGCATGCGCTCGGTGTCGGCCCGCATCACGTCGAGGTTGGCGCCCACGTGCGGGGCGAGGTCGGTCTTGTTGATGACGAAGAGATCGCTCTTGGTGATGCCGGGGCCGCCTTTGCGCGGGATCTTCTCGCCGGCGGCCACGTCGATGACGTAGATCGTGAGGTCGCTGAGTTCGGGGCTGAAGGTGGCGGCCAGGTTGTCGCCGCCGGACTCCACGAACACCACGTCGGCGTTGGGGAACTCCTGCAGCATGCGGTCGATGGCCTCGAGGTTGATGGAGGCGTCCTCGCGGATGGCGGTGTGCGGGCAGCCGCCGGTTTCCACGCCCAGGATGCGCTCGGCCGGCAGCGCGCCGCTCACCGTCAGCAGGCGCTGGTCTTCCTTGGTGTAGATGTCGTTGGTGATGGCGATCAGGTCGTACTGCGCGCGCATGGCCTTGCACAGCATCTCGAGCAGCGTCGTCTTGCCCGAGCCGACGGGGCCGCCGATGCCCACGCGCAGCGGGGGCAGGGGTTTGCTGCGGTTCGGGATCTGGTGCAGGCTGGGGGCGTTCATGGGGTGTCCTTGCGGGATGTCTCGATAAATGCTATCAATTCAGGAGCGGAACAGGCGTGAGTACTGCGTCTCGTGCCGGCTGCTCAGGATGGCCAGCATGGGGCTGAAGGCCTGGCGGTCTTCGTCGTGCAGGGCCAGCGCGTGGTCCACGGCCTGCGGGATCTCGGCGGCCAGCGCGGCCAGGATGCGCTGGCCCGCGGTCTGGCCCAGGGGCACGGCCTTGAGCGCGGCCTGGGCCATGTTCTCGGCCCAGCCGAAGGTGTAGGCCAGCAGCACCTCGCGTGCGCCGGCGCCGCTGCCGGCGGCGGTGAGCGCGTACAGCACGGGGTAGGTGGGCTCCAGCGTGGCGGCGAAGTCGATGGCGGCGGCGTCGGCCTGCGGCAGCTGGCGCAGCCATTCGCGCAGCGAGCGGCCCATCTGCTCGGTCTGCAGGCGCATCTCGGCGCTCTCGCGCGTCTGCAGCAGCCAGGCGTTGAGCGCGCGCACGCGGGCGTGGTCACCCCGGCGCCAGGCGAGCAGCGCCTGGGCCAGTACGGGCAGGTCGGCCCGCGCGAGCGTGAGGTGCAACTGGTGGCGCAGCCAGTCGGCGGCCTGGGCCTCGTTGCCCACGAGGCCGGCGTCCACCGCGGCCTCCAGCCCTTCGGAATACGAGAAGCCGCCCACGGGCAGCGCGGGCGAGGCCAGCCAGATCAGCTGCAGCAGCGCGGCCGGCGAGAGCGCCGCCGCTTCAGTGGGCGTGGTCGTGCCCATGTCCGTGTCCCTGTGCATGCGGGTGTCCGTGGCCGTCTCCGTGGTCGTGGTCATGCGCGTGGTCGTGTGCATGACCGTGCGCGTGGCCATGATGCGCATGGCCCCCGTGCCCATACGCGCCGGCCTCGGGCTCGAAGGCGGCCTGGGTCTCGGTCACGGTCAGGTGCATGGCGCGCAGCATGTCGGCCAGCACGTGGTCGGGTTCGATCTTGAGATGGTCGGGCTGCAGCTCGATGGGCACGTGGCGGTTGCCCAGGTGGTAGGCAGCGCGCGTGAGGTCGAAGGGCGTGCCGTGCTCCTTGCACGGCGTGATCAGCAGCACGGCCTGCGGCGCCGCGAGCACGCGGATGAGCGCGCCGTCCTCGGCCACCAGCACGTCGCCGCCGCGCACCACGGTGCCGCGCGGCAGGAAGACGCCGAGCGCGCGGCCCTGGCTGTCGGTGGCGGCAAAGCGGCTTTTCTGGCGCACGTCCCAGTCCAGCGTGACGGTGGCCGCGCGCCGGATCAGCGGGGTGGCCAGGCCCTGGCCCCGGGGCAGCAGTCTGGAGACGGTGAGCATGCCGGGGTCCTTCAGAACAGGAAATAGCGCTGCGCCATCGGCAGGCTGGTGGCGGGTTCGCAGGTCAGCAGCACGCCGTCGGCACGCACGGCGTAGGTCTGGGCGTCCACTTCCATCTTCGGCACGTAATGGTTGTGGACCATGTGGCGCTTGCCGATGTTGCGTATGTGCTGGACGGCCGCCAGCGACTTGGCCAGGCCGTAGCGCCGGCCCACGTCGGCGGCCAGCGCGGCCTGCGAGACGAAGGTCAGCGAGCCGCGGGCCAGGGCGCCGCCATAGGCGCCGAACATGGGCCGGTAGTGCACGGGCTGGGGCGTGGGGATGCTGGCATTGGGGTCGCCCATGGCGGCCAGCGCGATGAAGCCGCCCTTGAGCACGAGCGCGGGCTTGATGCCGAAGAAGGCCGGCTTCCAGATCACCAGGTCGGCCCACTTGCCCGGCGCGATGCTGCCCACCTCGTGGCTGATGCCGTGGGCGATGGCCGGGTTGATGGTGTACTTGGCGATGTAGCGCTTGACGCGGAAGTTGTCGTTGCGCATGCCGTCCTCTTCCAGCCGGCCGCGCTGTGCCTTCATCTTGTGCGCGGTCTGCCAGGTGCGGATGATGACCTCGCCCACGCGGCCCATGGCCTGGCTGTCGCTGCTCATCATGCTGATGGCGCCCAGGTCGTGCAGGATGTCCTCGGCCGCAATCGTCTCCTTGCGGATGCGGCTCTCGGCAAAGGCCAGGTCCTCGGCGATGGCCGGGTCCAGGTGGTGGCAGACCATGAGCATGTCCACGTGCTCGTCCAGCGTGTTGACGGTGTAGGGGCGCGTGGGGTTGGTGGAGGAGGGCAGCACGTAATCCTCGCCCACCACCTTCAGGATGTCCGGTGCGTGGCCGCCGCCCGCGCCTTCGGTGTGGAAAGTGTGGATGGTGCGGCCCTTGAACGCGGCGATGGTGTCCTCCACGAAGCCGCTCTCGTTGAGCGTGTCGGTGTGGATGGCCACCTGCGTGTCGGTCTCGTCCGCCACGCTCAGGCAGTTGTCGATGGCCGCGGGCGTGGTGCCCCAGTCCTCGTGCAGCTTCAGGCCGATGGCGCCGGCAGCGATCTGCTCGTGCAGCGCGCCGGGCAGCGCGGCATTGCCCTTGCCGAGGAAGCCCAGGTTCATGGGGAAGGCGTCGGCCGCCTGCAGCATGCGCTCGATGTTCCAGGGCCCGGGCGTGCAGGTGGTGGCAAAGGTGCCGGTGGCCGGGCCCGTGCCGCCGCCGAGCATGGTGGTCACGCCGCTGGCCAGCGCCTCCTCGATCTGCTGCGGGGCGATGAAGTGGATGTGGCTGTCGATGCCGCCGGCCGTGACGATGCTGCCCTCGCAGCTGATGATCTCGGTGCCCGGGCCGATGACGATGTCCACGCCGCTCTGCGTGTCCGGGTTGCCGGCCTTGCCGATGGCCGCGATGCGCCCGTCCTTGAGGCCGATGTCGGCCTTGACGATGCCCCAGTGGTCGATGATGAGCGCATTGGTCAGCACCGTGTCCATCGCCCCCTGCTCCCGCGTGCGCTGGCTCTGCGCCATGCCGTCGCGGATGGTCTTGCCGCCGCCGAACTTCACTTCCTCGCCGTAGCCTCCGGCGCGCAGCGTGTAGTCCTGCTCGACCTCGACGAGGAGGTCGGTGTCGGCCAGGCGCACGCGGTCGCCCACCGTGGGGCCGAACATCTCGGCGTAGGCGCGCTTGGGAATGTAGGCCATGGCGATCGTCCTTCCTGCGTGTGTCGGTCAGAGCCGGCCCTGCACCAGCCCGCGAAAGCCGTACACGGCGCGCGCGCCGGCAAAGTCCACGAGCTCCACGGTGCGCTGCTGGCCGGGCTCGAAGCGCACGGCGGTGCCGCTGGCGATGTTCAGGCGCATGCCGCGCGCGGCGGCGCGGTCGAAGGCCAGGGCGCCGTTGGTCTCGGCGAAGTGGTAGTGCGAGCCGACCTGGATGGGCCGGTCGCCGGCGTTCGTCACCACCAGCGTGAGGGTGCGCCGCTCGGGGTTGAGCTCGTGCGCGCCGTCGTCGATCAGGTATTCGCCGGGGATCATGGCCGTGCTCCGCGCTACTTGCGCAGCTGCCAGAGGATCAGGCCCGCCACGGCGGCGCCGACGACGAAGCCCAGCACGTCGCTGGCGTGCCAGTGGGTGCCTCCCAGACCGTGGCCTTCGTGGGCCAGTGCCAGGGCCGGCAGCAGCAGGCCGGTGGCCAGGGGGAGGCGGCGCAGCAGGGTGTTCATGGTGGGGTCTCCTGGAGTGATCGGGGGTTCAGCGCAGGTGCCAGACCAGCCGCACGCCCAGCAGGGCGCACAGCACGAGGCCGAGCAGGTCGCGGGGGCCGAGCTGCAGCAGCGGCAGCGCGGGCGGGGCTTCACCGGCCGCGGAGGCGCCGGTCATCAGCAGGGCGAGCAGGCAGAGGGTGAGGCGGCGCATGGGACGGCCTTTCAGACGATGGGCTGGTGCACGGTGACGAGCTTGGTGCCGTCGGGGAAGGTGGCCTCGACCTGGATGTCGGGGATCATCTCGGCCACGCCGTCCATCACGTCGGCGCGCGTGAGCAGGCCGCGGCCCGTGCTCATGAGCTCGGCCACGCTCTTGCCGTCGCGCGCGCCCTCCATCACGGCCGCACTGATGTAGGCCACGGCCTCGGGGTAGTTGAGCTTCAGGCCGCGGGCACGCCGCCGTTCGGCCAGCAGCGCGGCGGTGAAGACCAGCAGCTTGTCCTTTTCACGGGGCGTCAGTTCCATATCGCTTCGCTTCCAAATCAGACCGTGCGGCCGCAAAGGCCGGCCGAACACGTGGCGTGAGTTCCATGGCGGGTCCGGGCAGGTGTTGCAGGGTTCAATGCAAGGGCCGTGCCATGCGTGAGGTGTGTGCGTTGCTGCGCCGGCGCCTGCTCGTGGTGCGTGCAGCGCCCGGCTGCACCAGCATGGGGTGTCACGACTGCCTCAGGGCGCGGCCAGCCGTGCGTAAAGCGCGGCCAGCTGCGCGGGCAGGCGCGCCGGGGCATCGACGATGCGGTAGTGGCGCCAGCCGAAGATGCGGCGCACGTAGGCGTCGGCCCCCGGGTCCACGGCCAGCGCGTGCGTGGCGATGCCCGCGCGCCGCGCCTGCTGCACCGCGGCCTGCGCATCGGCCACGAGGTAGCGGGCATCGAACACGTCCACGTCGGATGGCGCGCCGTCGCTCACCAGCACGATGGCCCTGAGCGGTGCGGACTCGCGCCCCAGCAGGGCGGTGGCATGGCGCAGCGCCGCGCCCATGCGGGTGGAGCCGGCGGCCGGCACGCCGGCGATGCGGGCCTGCGCCGCGGCGTCCAGCGGGGCATCGAAATCCAGCAGCCGCAGGTAGCGCACGCGTTCGCGGGTGTCCGAGCTGAAGCCATGCACCGCCAGGCGGTCGCCGCCGGCGCGTGCCGAGCGCGCCAGCAGCAGCGCGGCCTGGCGCTCGAGCTCGAGCAGCGAGAGTGCGCCGCCGGCAGCGCGGTCCAGCGTCGAGGCCGAGAGGTCGAGCAGCACCAGCACGCTGGCGCCGGGGGCGCTGCGCCCGCTGCGCCGGAACACGCGGGCCTCGGGCGCCAGCCGCAGCCGCTGCGCGATGTGCACGTCGATGGCGGCGTCGAGGTCCAGCTCCTCGCCCTCCCACTGGCGGCGCAGGCGCTGCGCGCGGTCCAGCCGCCGGGCCCGCGGCAGCGCCAGCACGGTGCCCACGTCGGGTGCGGCGGGCGCGGCGGCCTGCGCTGCGGGCAGGGGCGGCTCGCGCACGGTGCACCAGTGCGCGCGCTCCTGCTGCAGGCGGAAGTCCCATTCGGGGTAGTGCCAGACCGGCTCGCCGGCATCGGGCGGTGGCGCCTGCGCGGGGGTGGCGTCGCCCGCGCCGGGCGGCGGCGGGGCGGGGGCCTGCAGCCCGGTGGCGTCGTCGGCGCTCGCGGCGTGCTGCCAGAGGTAGCTGTTGTCGTCGCGGTAGGCGGCGGGGACGCTCTGCTGCTGCGGCTCGTAGCGCACGCGCATCTGCCCCAGGTCGTTGGCCAGCACCGAGGCGATGCGCCGGAATGCCGCGTAGTCGTGCAGGCCGTGCTGCGCGCGCGCCGCGGCAAACAGGGTGCGCGCCTTGTGCACCCAGTGGTTGCCGTCGGCGTAGGCCTCGTCCATCAGCGCCAGGCCCAGGCGTGAGAGCAGGGCCGCGCAGCTCAGGCCGTGCGGCTGCACGGCCGCGCGCAGCGGCGGCAGGAACCACTGGCGCACGCCGGGCAGGGCCTGCAGCAGCAGCTGCTCGACGCGCGCGTCCTCCAGCGCGGCGATCACGGCCTGCGCCAGGGGCTTGAGGTCCTGTGCGGGCTGCGCGGCGGGGCTGTAGAGCAGGTGGGCCGCGGCGTGCGCCACGGCCGCGCGCTGCTGCGCGGCGTCGAGGGCCGGCAGGAGCAGGTGGGTGGGGGTGAGCACGGGGCGCGGCAGCTCGGTGCGCTGCACGGCCAGCGTGCGCCCGCCCAGGCCCTGCAGCAGCAGGGACAGCGCGGCTTCAGGCGAAGCAGGCATCGACCAGGCCGCGCAGGGCGGCGCCCAGGTCCGGGTCGTCGGTCAGGGCGCGCGTGACCGTCATGTCGCAACTCTCGCGCGGGTCCACGCCGTCGCGCATGAGCAGGCCGGCGTAGACCAGCATGCGCGTGGAGGCGCCTTCGTCGAGCCCGCGGTCCCGCAGCGCGCGCGTGCGCTGCGCCAGGTCCACCAGGCGCGCGGCCAGTTCGGGCGCGATGCCGGCCTCGTGCGCCACGATCTCGGCCTCCACCGCCGGCGGCGGGTAGTCGAAGGCCAGCGCGGCAAAGCGCTGGCGCGTGGACGGCTTCATGTCCTTGGCGCTGCTCTGGTAGCCCGGGTTGTAGGAGACCACGAGCTGGAAGTCCGGGTGCGCGTGCACCAGTTCACCCTTCTTGTCCAGCGGCAGCATGCGGCGCGCGTCGGTCAGCGGGTGCAGCACCACCGTGGTGTCCTGGCGTGCCTCCACCACCTCGTCGAGGTAGCAGATGGCGCCATGGCGCGCGGCCAGCGTGAGCGGGCCGTCGTGCCATGTGGTGCCGCGCTCGTCGAGCAGCCAGCGCCCCACGAGGTCGGCCGCGCTCATGTCCTCGTTGCAGGCCACGGTGACGAGCGGGCGGCCGAGCCGCCAGGCCATGTACTCGACGAAGCGCGTCTTGCCGCAGCCCGTGGGCCCCTTGAGCAGCAGCGGCAGGCGGTGCGCCCACGCGTGCTCGTACAGTGCCACCTCGCGCCCGGCCGCCCGGTACCAGGGCTGCGTGCGCAGCCGGTAGCCGGCCAGCGGATCGGCGGCGTCGAGGTCGCGTTGCACGGCCGGACGGTCAGCGGTGGGTGGGCTCGGTGTTCGGGATGCCCTCGATCGGGCATTCCGGCGTGCCCACGGTGGCGCGCGTGAACGATTCCACCTGCTTGCGCGTGCCCTCCGGGTCGCTGATCCACTTGCCGTAGAACTCGTAGGGGCAGGCGGCGACACCGGTGGCGCCTTCGCCCGAGTTGATCTTGCCCGTGTAGCCGCGGTGCAGCAGCTTGAAGAGGTGGTTCTCGCTCTGGCCGTGCTTGCGGAAGTCGCGGATCAGGCTCTTGGACAGGGCCGCGTACTGCACGCCGTATTCCTCCTCGCCGCATTCGCCCAGGGTACGGCCGTCGAAGCCGATGAGCGCGCTGTGGCCGAAGTAGCTGTAGACGCCGTCCCAGCCGGTGGCGTTGGCCACGGCCACGTAGCTGTTGTTGGCCCAGGCCATGGCCTTGGCCATGAGCACCTGCTGGTCCTTGGCCGGGTACATGTAGCCCTGGCAGCGCACGATGAGCTCGGCGCCCTTCATGGCGCAGTCGCGCCAGATCTCGGGGTAGTTGCCGTCGTCGCAGATGATGAGGCTGACCTTCAGGCCCTTGGGGCCGTCGGAGACGTAGGTGCAGTTGCCCGGATACCAGCCCTCGATCGGCACCCAGGGCATGATCTTGCGGTACTTCTGCACGATCTCGCCCTGGTCGTTCATGAGGATGAGGGTGTTGTACGGCGCCTTGTTCGGGTGCTCCTCGTGCCGCTCGCCGGTGAGCGAGAACACACCCCAGACCTTGGCCTTGCGGCAGGCCTCGGCAAAGATGGCGGTCTCGTCACCGGGCACGGTGGAGGCGGTCTCGTACATCTCTTTCGCGTCGTACATGATGCCGTGCGTGCTGTACTCGGGAAAGATCACCAGGTCCATGCCCGGCAGGCCCTGCTTCATGCCGACCACCATGTCGGCGATCTTGCGCGCATTGGCCAGCACTTCGGCCTTGGTATGCAGGCGGGGCATCTTGTAGTTGACGACGGCTACGCCGACGGTGTCGTTGCTGCTGGAGATATCGCCGTGGATCATTTATGTTTCTCCTTGGGAGTTTCAGATTCGTTGGTCTGTTGTTGGGGATGTGAATGGAGCGTGTTCTTCTCCACCCCCTATCCCCCCCCGCCCCCTTCCCACCCTCGCCAGGGCGGGAAGGGGGAGCCGGATTTGGTGGTTGGTGGATGGACAGGCTTCTACGGCGGCAGCGTCGCCACCGCGTGTAGAACGCCAGCATTTCTGGCCAGCGGTCGTAGAGAGCGCAGCTGCGTATGCATGCCACCGGCTGGCGGCTGCGCGCCAGCGACCGAGCCGTTGACTACGACCGTAGCCGTCTACTCTCGGCCAGAAGAAGCAGACCGCGACCTTGGCGCCGTAGAAGCGTAGCCGGCGCGAAGAAACAAAATCGGGCTCCCCTTCCCGCCCTGGCGAGGGTGGGAAGGGGCGGGGGGGATAGGGGGTGGAAGAAGAGGCGTACATAGCAAGTACGACAGAAGAAAAGTCAGTGACTGATCATCCAGGGCCGCTTCCCCGCAAACGCCTTGCTCCCATCCGGCGCCCGCACCGTCGCACTCCGCTTCGAAGAAGCCCCCGAACAGCACCCGCATCCCGCCGGATGCCGCAGCCGCCCATAGTCCCCATCGCGCGAAGACCGCGGCACGTGCCGGGCACGTTCGTTGGTCTCGTGCGCGAAGCGGGCCTCGCCGCTCAGGCAGGCCAGGCGCGGCGCCGCCACGAAGACGCGCGGCGAGGCGGTGCCGCAGTCCGGGCAGGCGCAGGGCTCGTCGCGCTGCGACACGGCGCGCAGCGCGTCGAAGCCGCCGCAGTCCGGACAGGCATAGTCATAGGTGGGCATGCGGGGCTCCTGGTGCTTACTTCTTGTCGGGCGAGATCGGCATCTGGATGCTGCCGTCGATGAACTTCACCGGGCCGGCCGCGCTGGGGTTGATGTCGAAGTCGAAGATCTCCGTCGGCAGCCACAGCGTGGCGCAGGCGTTGGGCACGTCCACCACGCCGCTGATGTGGCCCTGCACCGGCGCCGTGCCGAGGATGGAATAGGCCTGCGCGCCGCTGTAGCCGAACTTCTTGAGGTACTCGATCGCGTTCAGGCAGGCCTGGCGGTAGGCGATGGTCACGTCCAGGTAGTGCTGCTTGCCCTGCTCGTCCACCGAGATGCCCTCGAAGATCAGGTAGTCCTTGTAGTTCGGGGTGATGGGGCTGGGCTTGAAGATCGGGTTCTTGATGCCGTACTTGGCCACGCCGCCCTTGATCAGGTTCACGCGCATGTGCACCCAGCCGGCCATCTCGATGGCGCCGCAGAAGGTGATCTCGCCGTCGCCCTGGCTGAAGTGCAGGTCGCCGACCGACAGGCCGCCGCCGTCCACGTACACCGGGAAGAACACGCGCGAGCCGCGCGAGAGGTCCTTGATGTCGCAGTTGCCGCCGTGCTCGCGCGGCGGCACGGTGCGTGCGCCCTCGGTGGCGATCTTGTTCCTGACGTCGCCCTGGGCCTTGCCGCAGTGGGCCGTGCCGGCAAAGGGCGGGTTGGCGAGACCCGGCACGCGCTTGGGATCGGTGTCGATCAGTTCCTGCTCGCGCTTGTTCCACTCGGCCAGCATCTTCTTGTCGGGCAGGCAGCCGATCAGGCCGGGGTGGATCAGGCCGGCGTATTCGACGCCGGGCACGTGGCGGCTCTTGGTGAACATGCCGTTGAAGTCCCAGATGGACTTCTGCGCCAGCGGGAAGTGGTCGGTCAGGAAGCCGCCGCCGTTCTGCTTGCTGAAGAAGCCGTTGAAGCCCCACTGGCTGTCCTGCTTGGCGCCGATGTCCAGCAGGTCCACCACCAGCAGGTCGCCGGGCTCGGCACCCTGCACGCCCACCGGGCCCGAGAGGTAGTGCACGGTGGAGAGGTCGATGTCACGCACGTCGTCGGCGCTGTCGTTGTTCTTGATGTAGCCGCCGGTCCAGTCGTAGGTCTCGAGGATGAAGTCGTCGCCCGGCTTGACCCACACGGCGATCGGGATGTCCGGGTGCCAGCGGTTGTGCACCATCGGGTTGCTCGGTGCGGGTTGGTTCAGGTCGACTTTGATCAGGGTGTCAGCCATGGTGATGCTCCTTTGTGGTCGGGGGAAGAAATCAGACAGAGAGGTAGGACTTGATGCGGTTGACGTCGGTCTGGTCGCGCGCGGTCTCGTGCACCAGACGGCCGCCCTCGATCACGAAGAGGCGGTCGGCCACGTCCATCGCGAAGGACAGCACCTGCTCGGAGACGACGATGGTGATCTCGCGCAGCTTGCGGATCTCGTTGAGCGCCTTGGCGATGTCCTTGATGATCGAGGGCTGGATGCCCTCGGTGGGCTCGTCGAGCAGCAGCACCTTGGGATCGGTCACCAGCGCGCGGGCGATCGCCAGCTGCTGCTGCTGCCCGCCCGAGAGGTTGCCGCCCTTGCGCCGGCGCATCTCCCACAGCACGGGGAAGAGGGCGTAGATCTCGTCGGGGATCTGTTTGGTCTTCGAGTTCTCCAGCCCGGTCTGGATGTTCTCCTCCACCGTGAGGGTGGGGAAGATCATGCGGCCCTGGGGCACGTAGGCAATGCCCTTGGCGACGCGCTTGTAGCTTTCGTCCTTCGAGACGTCCTGGCCGGCCACCTCGATCTGCCCGGACTTCAGCGGCAGCACGCCCATGAGGCTCTTGAACAGCGTGGTCTTGCCCATGCCGTTGCGGCCCATGATGGCAACCGTCTCGTTCTTGTGCCCTTCGAAGGAGATGCCGTGCAGCGCCTCGCTCTGGCCGTAGGCCGTGTACATGTCGGTGACTCTGAGCATGGTGTGTTCTCCGGTGAAATCAGTGGCCGAGGTAGACGTCTATGACTTTGGGGTCGGCCTGCACGGCCTCCATGGAGCCCTCGGCGAGGATCTTTCCCTGGTGCATCACGGTGACCTTGTGCGCGATCTGCTTGACGAACTCCATGTCGTGCTCGATCACGATCACCGAGCGGCCCTTGCAGATGCGCTTGAGCAGCTCGGCCGTGAGCTCGCGCTCGCGCGCGCTCATGCCGGCGATGGGTTCGTCCAGCATCAGCAGCTCGGGGTCCTGCATCAGCAGCATGCCGATCTCCAGCCACTGCTTCTGCCCGTGCGAGAGCAGGCCGGCCTCCATCTCCAGCGCGTCGGCCAGGCCGATCTCCTCGGCCACCACCTGCACGCGCGCCTTGACCTCGTCGGTGCGCTTGAAGCCGAGGGCGCCGAAGACCGAGCGGCCCGCGGGGTAGGACACTTCCAGGTTCTGGAAGACCGAGAGGTTCTCGTAGATCGAGGGCGTCTGGAACTTGCGGCCGATGCCGCGGCGCACGCGGATGTGCTCGTCCAGCCCGGTCAGCTCCTCGTTCCTGAACTTGATGCTGCCGCCGCTGGCCTTGGTCTTGCCGCAGATCAGGTCCAGCAGCGTGGTCTTGCCCGCCCCGTTGGGGCCGATGATCACGCGCAGCTCGTTCTTGTCGATGTAGAGGGTCAGGTTGTCGATGGCCTTGAAGCCGTCGAAGGAGACCGTGAGGTCCTCGATGGCCACGGCGAAGTCGGTGTTGCTCATGATGGACTCCTGGGGTTTCAGGCGTTCTGGCCCGAGGGGGTGGCGCGCAGCGGGCGCACGGTGCCCGGCGCGGTGACGTCGTCGGCCGGGGTGGCGGGCGTGGCGGCATCGCGCGCCACGGCGGCGCGGATGGCCAGGCGCTCGGCCTGCTTGCGCTCCCACCAGGGCTTGACCTTCTTCTCCCACACGCCGGCCAGGCCGTCGGGGAAGGCCATGGTCACGCCGATGAACAGCGCGGCCATCAGGAACAGCCAGAGGTCGGGGAAGCTCTCGGAGAAGTAGGTCTTGCCGAAGTTCACCAGCAGCGCGCCGTAGACCGCGCCCACCAGGCTCATGCGCCCGCCCACGGCGGCGTAGATCACCATCTCGATCGAGGGCACGATGCCCACGAAGGACGGCGACATGAAGCCCACCTGCAGCGTGAACAGCGCCCCGCCGATGCCCGACAGCGCGGCGGCCAGGCAGAACACGAAGACCTTGAACATGGCCACGTCGTAGCCCGAGAAGCGCACGCGGTCCTCCTTGTCGCGCATGGCCAGCAGCAGGGTGCCCAGCTTGCTCTTCTGGATCCACAGGCACAGCACGATGCTGCCCAGCAGCATGAACGCGCAGAGGTAGTACAGGAGGTACTTGGCGCTGTCGGTGCGGATGTCCCAGCCCAGCAGGGTCTTGAGGTCGGTCATGCCGTTGACGCCGCCGGTGTAGCCCTGCTGGCCGATGATGAGCACCGTGAGGATGAGCGCCACGGCCTGCGTGATGATGGCGAAGTACACGCCGCCCACGCGCCGCTTGAACATGGCGTAGCTGATGATGAAGGCCAGCAGCGTGGGCAGGGCGATCACGGCGAACAGCGCGAAGGGCAGGTGCTCGAAGGGCTGCCACCACAGGGGCAGCGCGGTGAGCTGGTTCCAGTCCATGAAGTCCGGGATGCCGGGCGTGGACTGGATCTTGGTGCTCTCGGGGTCGGACGCCTCGAGCTTGAGGAACATGGCCATGGCGTAGCCGCCCAGGCCGAAGAACACGCCCTGGCCCAGGCTGAGCACGCCGCCGTAGCCCCACAGCATCACCAGCCCGAGGGCGACGAAGGCGTAGGTCAGGTACTTGCCCACCAGGTTGAGGCGGAAGATGTCGAAGACGAGGGGAAACGCGACCAGCAGCACGAGGGCGAGCACGAGCACGCTGCCCAGGCCGCGCTGGCCGATCCAGGTTTGAAACTTGTTCATGGTGAGACTCCGGTGGATGGCGGGCGCGTCAGCGGCGCACCTTGCTGGCGAACAGGCCCTGCGGGCGGATCATCAGGATCACGACGATCAGCGACAGCGTGAGCACCTTGGCCATGGAGCCGCTGATGAAGAACTCGCTGATCGACTGCGTCTGCGCGATGCCGAAGGCCGAGGCCACCGTGCCCAGCAGGCTGGCGGCGCCGCCGAAGGTCACGACCAGGAAGGAGTCGACGATGTAGAGCGAGCCGCTGGTCGGGCCCGTGGAGCCGATGGTGGTGAAGGCCGCCCCCGCCACGCCGGCGATGCCGCAGCCGATGGCGAAGGTCAGGCGGTCGGTCTTGCTGGTGTTGATGCCGATGGCGTTGGCCATGGTGCGGTTGCTCACCGTGGCGCGCACGCGCAGGCCCCAGCGGCTCTTGTACAGGGCCAGCAGGACGCCGCCCGTGACCAGCAGCGTCAGGCCCAGCACGAAGAGGCCGTTGATCGGGATGTCCAGGCCTGCGGCCGGGGCCCAGGAGCCCATGAGCCAGTCGGGCAGCGTGGGGCTGACTTCCTTGGGGCCGATGGCGGTGCGGAAGACCTGCTGGATCGCCAGGCTCAGGCCCCAGGTGGCCAGCAGCGTGTCCAGCGGGCGCTTGTAGAGGAAGCGGATCAGCCCCCACTCCACCAGCCAGCCGGCGCTGAAGGCCAGCAGGAAGGCCACGCCGATGGAGAGCGGGAAGTAGTAGGGCATGAAGCCCGGGGCGAAGGTCTCGGTCAGCGTGGAGAACAGGAAGACCGTGTAGGCGCCGATGGTCATGAACTCGCCATGCGCCATGTTGATCACGCCCATCTGGCCGAAGATGATGGCCAGGCCCAGGCCCATGAGGAGCAGGACCGAGAACAGGCTCAGTCCGGCGAAGCCCTGCATCAGGGCGATGTTGAGCAAATCTGAAAATTCCATGTCGAACCTGCCTGTGTCGTATGCGGGCCCGGGCGGCGGCACGGCCGCCGCCCGGGAAGGTGCCGCGGGTGCGCGGCGCAGTGCTTACTGGTAGCCCTTGGGGAAGGGGTTGGGCTCGATCAGGTCCTTGGACTCGGCCACGACCTTGAACGTCCCGTCCTTCTGGCCCTGGGCGATGCGCGACTTGCTCCACAGGTGGTGGTTCTCGTGCACCTTGACGTAGCCCTCGGGCGCGGTCTTGAGCTCGATGCCGGGCGAGGCGGCCACGACCTTGTCCACGTCGAAGCTGCCGGCCTTCTCGACGGCGGCCTTCCACAGCCAGGGGCCCAGGTAGCCGGCCTGCGTCACGTCGCCGATCACCGCGTCCTTGCCGTACTTGGCCTTGAAGGCTTCGACGAACTTCTTGTTGTTCGCGTTGTCGAGGGTCTGGAAGTACTTCATCGACGAGTAGAAGCCCGCGAAGTTCTCGCCACCCACGCCCAGCATCTCGTCCTCGGTGACCGACAGCGTCAGCAGGAACTGCTTGTCACCGGTGATGCCGGCGGCCTTGAGCTGCTTGTAGAAGGCCACGTTGGAGCCGCCCACCACGGCCGCGAAGATGCAGTCGGGCTTGGCCAGCTTGATCTTGTTGATCAGCGAGTTGAAGTTGGTGTTGCCCAGCGGGTAGTACTCCTCGCCCACCACCTTGCCCAGCTTGCCCACGGACTCGATGTGCTTGCGCGCGATCTTCATCGAGGTGCGCGGCCAGATGTAGTCGGAGCCCACCAGGAAGAAGGTCTTGGCCTTCTTCTCCTTCGAACCCCAGTCCAGGCCGTAGAGGATCTGCTGCGTGGCTTCCTGGCCGGTGTAGATCACGTTCTTGGACTGCTCCAGGCCTTCGTAGAAGGTCGGGTAGTAGAGCAGGCCGTTTTCCTTCTCGAAGATCGGCAGCACGGCCTTGCGCGAGGCGCTGGTCCAGCAGCCGAAGACGCAGGCCACCTTGTCGTTGAGCAGCAGCTTCTTGGACTTCTCGGCGAAAGTCGGCCAGTCGGAGGCGCCGTCTTCCTTGATCACCTTGATCTTGCGGCCCAGGATGCCGCCCATGGCGTTGATCTGGTCGATCGCGAGCTGCTCGGCCTGGATGGAGCCGGTCTCGGAGATGGCCATGGTGCCGGAGGCCGAGTGCAGCTGGCCCACGATCACCTCGGTGTCGGTCACGGCCAGCTTGGTGGTGTTGACCTTGGCGGTCGGGTACTGCTGGGCCATGGCCACGCCGGGCAGGCCGACCATGGACATGGCGCCCATGGCCTGCAGCAGGCGGCGGCGCTGCAGGTCGGCGGCGGCCGCCGGGTGCAGCTGGGACGGGATGGACGGCTCGGACTGGTCTTTCATGGGTCACTCCTGAAGTGAAGGTTGGGAACCAAGGACACCTGCTTGAGGTGCTGGGCGACACGGTGTCACCACGGCCTTGAGATTAGGGAGAACCCTCGCTTCGGCCCATACGTCAATTGACGTACGCGGGCCCTGCGCGCAAGCGCGTACGGTTCTTGCGTGTGCACTGGTATCGACAGTGCATGCACCAGAAAGGCGCAGGCATGAACCACGCACCACAAAAGATCTTCCGCATCCGCCGCGACTACAACTCCTGGGTGGCCAACGAGACCCTGGAGGACTACGCGCTGCGCTACACGCCCCACAGTGCACGCAAATGGAGCGAGCTGCGCGTGGCCAACACGGCCTTCGGCGGCATGTCCTTCCTCGCGCTGGAGGCCATCGGCGGGGCCATCGCGCTGAACTACGGCTTCACCAACGCGCTGTGGGCCATCCTGGTCATGGGGCTCATCACCTTCCTCACCGGCCTGCCCATCGCCGTCTATGCCGCGCGTTACGGCCTGGACATGGACCTGCTCACGCGCGGCGCCGGCTTCGGCTACCTGGGCTCCACCGTCACCTCGCTCATCTACGCCAGCTTCACTTTCATCTTCTTCGCGCTGGAGGCGGCCATCATGGCGCTGGCGCTGCAGCTGGTGCTGGACTGGCCGCTGGTGTGGTGCTACGTGCTGTCCTCGCTCGTCATCATCCCCATGGTGCTGCACGGCATCACCTTCATCTCGCGCCTGCAGACCTGGACCCAGCCGCTGTGGGTGGTGCTGCTGCTGTGGCCCTTCGTCTGGTTTGCGATTGCGCAGCCCGAGCTCTACGGGCAGTTCACCGGCCTGTCGGGCCTGAGCTCGGGCAGCAGCGACTTCGAGCCGCTGATGTTCGGCGCCGCCGCGGCGGTGGCCTTCTCGCTGGTGCTGCAGATCGGCGAGCAGGTGGACTACCTGCGCTTCATGCCCGAGCGCACGCAGGCCAACCGCTGGCGCTGGTGGGGCGCAGTGCTGGTGGCCGGCCCGGGCTGGATCGTGCCGGGCATGCTCAAGATGCTGGGCGGCGCCTTCCTGGCCTTCGTCGCGCTGCAGTACGGCGCCGCACCGCTGCACGCGGCCGAACCCACGCAGATGTACCTGGTGGGCTACATGCGCTCGCTGGGCGACTCCACGGTGGCGCTGGTGCTCACCGTGCTCTTCGTGGTGATCTCGCAGGTCAAGATCAACGTCACCAACGCCTACGCCGGCTCCCTGGCCTGGAGCAACTTCTTCGCCCGCCTCACGCGCAGCCACCCCGGGCGCGTGGTCTGGCTGGTGTTCAACGTCATCATCGCCATGCTGCTGATGACGCTGGGCGTCTTCGGCGCGCTCGAGCGCGTGCTGGGCCTGTACGCCAACGTGGCCATCGCCTGGGTCGGCGCGCTGGTGGCCGACCTGGTCATCAGCAAGCCGCTGGGCCTGAGCCCGAAGGGCGTGGAATTCCGCCGCGCCTACCTCTACGACATCAACCCCGTGGGCCTGGGCGCCATGGGCCTGGCGGTGGTGCTCTCGGTCGTGGCCCACTTCGGCTGGCTGGGCGAATACGCGGCCGCCTTCGCGCCCTTCATCGCGCTCCTCACCGCGCTGCTCACGGCGCCGCTGCTGGCCTGGGCCACCAAAGGGCGCTACTACCTCGCGCGGCACGACGCCCCGCCCTGGACGCCGGGCCAGGTGGTGCGCTGCAGCGTGTGCGAGAACCAGTTCGAGAGCACCGACATGGCCGCCTGCCCGGCCTACGGCGCGCCCATCTGCTCGCTGTGCTGCTCGCTCGAATCACGCTGCCACGACCGCTGCAAGACCCGCGCACGCGCGGCCGACCAGGTGCGCGCCGCGCTCGCGGCCATCCTGCCCGCGCGCCTGAACAACCGCTTCAACTTCCGCGTGGGCCAGTACTTCACGGTCTTCCTCTCGCTGTGCGCCGTCATGGCCTTCGTGCTGGGCGTGGTCTACGTGCAGGAGAGCCTGACGGCGCCGCCCGATGCGCTGCGCGGGCCCTTCGTCAAGGTGTTCTCGTTGCTGGCGCTGCTGGCCGCCGTCTGGGCCTGGTGGCTGGTGCTGGCCCACGAGAGCCGGCGCATGGCGCACGACGAATCCGAGCGCCAGACCCAGCTGCTGCAAAAGGAGATCGACGCCCACCAGCGCACCGACGCCGCCCTGCAAAGCGCCAAGGAAGTGGCCGAGAACGCCAGCAACGCCAAGACGCGCTACGTGGCCGGCATGACGCACGAGCTGCGCACCCCGCTCAACAGCATCCTGGGCTACGCGCAGATCCTGCTGCGCAGCGGCGAGCTGCGCGGCAGCGCGCGCGACGCCGTCACCACCATCCAGCACAGCGGACAGCACATGCACGCCCTTATCGACGGCCTGCTGGACCTCGCGCGCATCGAGGCCGGCCGCCTGCGGCTGGACCGCGCGCCGCTGCCCTTTGCTGAATTCCTGTCCGAACTCGCGCGCATGGTGCAGCCCCAGGCCGAGGGCAAGGGCCTGAGCTTCCGGCTCGAAACCCTGGGCCGCGTGCCGGCCTGGGTGCAGGCCGACGCCAAGCGCCTGCGCCAGATCCTCATCAACCTGCTGGGCAACGCCGTGCGCTTCACCGACCGCGGCGGCATCGTCTTTCGCGTGGACTGCCGGCACGAGGTGCTGCGCTTCGAGGTGGAAGACACCGGCATCGGCATCGCCCCGCAGGACCAGGAGCGCATCTTCATGCCCTTCGAGCGCGGCAGCGCCGGGCGGCGCGCCAGCGAATCGGGCACCGGCCTGGGCCTGACCATCACCCACCTGCTCACCGAACTCATGGGCGGCGAACTCACGCTGCGCAGCACCGTGGGCCAGGGCAGCACCTTCAGCGTGCGCCTGTACCTGCGCGAGATCGAGCCGCCGGCGGCGCAGACCGTGCGCCACCTGCGCCCCATCGTCGGCTACCTCGCGCCGCGGCGCACCCTGCTGGTGGTGGACGACCAGCCCATCCAGCGCCAGCTGCTGGCCAGCCTGCTGCTGCCGCTGGGCTTCACCGTGCGCGAGGCCGCCAGCGGCCGCGAGGGGCTGGAGATCATCGCGCAGCAGCGGATCGACGCCGTGCTGCTCGACATCAACATGGACGACCTCAACGGCTGGCAGACCGCGCAGCTCATCCGCGCCAGCGTGGGGCCGCAGCTGCCCGTGATCTTCGTCTCGGCCGACCCCTTCGAGAACCGCCCCGAGCTGCTGGCCGCCGTGGGCGCGCAGGGCTTCGTGAGCAAGCCCGTGATCGAGTCCGAGCTGCTGGACCTGCTGGCGCGCGTGCTGCAGCTCGAATGGGTGCACGAGGCGCAGCTGCCGCCGGCGGCCGCACCCGCGCGCGGCCCCGCCGACAGCGGGCGCCTGCCCCTGCCCGACGAACTGCGCGAGCGCCTGATCACCCTGGCGCGGCTGGGCAATGCCAGCGGCCTGCGCGAGCTGCTGCGCAGCAGCGCCGAAGAGGCGCCGGCCATTGCCGACGTGCTGCAAAGCCTGGTGGTGCACGTGGACCGCTTCGACTTCCGCACCTTCATCGACCATCTGCGAGTGACCGAGGATGAACCCGAAAGCTGAACCCCCGCCCCCCGTGGCCAGCGTGGTGCTGGTCGTGGACGACGCGCCCGACACCCTGCGCCTGCTGTGCGACGCGCTGGCCGCCGAGGGCTACACCGTGCTCGTGGCGCGCGACGCCACCGAGGCGCTGGAACGCTTCGAGATGGCCGTGCCCGACGCCGTGCTGCTCGACGCCATCATGCCCGGCGAGAACGGCTTTGCGCTGTGCCGCCGCCTCAAGGCCGAACCGTCGTGGGCCCACGTGCCCGTGGTCTTCATGACCGGCCTGGCCGAGACCGAGCAGATCGTCGAGGGCTTCGCCGCCGGCGGGGTGGACTACGTGGTCAAGCCGCTGAAGATCCCCGAGGTGCTGGCGCGCCTGGCCACCCACCTGCGCAACGCGCACGTCAGCCGCCTGGCGCGCGAGGCCGTGGACGTGGCCGGCCTGGGCGTGGTGCTGCTCGACACCCAGGGCCGCATGGCCTGGCGTTCACCGCAGGCCATGCGCTGGCTGGAGGCCGCCCCCGGCCTGCAGGGCGAACCCGGCGCCGCGCGCGTGCGGGCCTGGCTGCAGCAGGCCGTGGCCGAGGGCGAGGCCCACACCGCGCTGCCCGGCGGCGCGCAGCTGCAGGCCCGCCACCTGGGCCAGGCCGGCCCGGGCGAGACCATGCTGCTGCTGCGCCAGAGCGCGGCCGCGTCCGACAGCGGGCAGCAGCGCCTAAGTGGCGCCGCGCTCACCCCGCGCGAGACCGAAGTGCTCTCCTGGCTGGCCAAGGGCAAGACCAACCGCGACATCGCCGACATCCTGGGCATGAGCCCGCGCACGGTCAACAAGCACCTGGAGCACATCTTCGAGAAGCTGGGGGTGGAGACGCGTACGGCGGCGGCGGCGATTGCGAGCCAGCTGTTGCAGGACGGCTGACACGGCAGGAGCGCTCTGCGAGAACCGCACACCGCGCACCTTCATGGACCCGCGCGCTGTCACCAGTGTGGTCGGTGCATCCCCGCCCGATGAACCCGGGACTTGGCGCATCCATCGCTTCCCGTTCCTGCGGCTGTCCAGCGGCGCCGCGGCCACGTCTTACAGATCTGTAAAAATCTGCCTTACCGGCAAGCACGCCACGCCGTCCGCCCCATGTCCTTCCAAAAGATTGCTGCCATCGGTCTCTTCCTGCTCGCGGTGCTGCTGGCCGTCATCGCAGGGTCGGTCCTGCGGTCCGGCGCTGGAGGCTACATCGGCCTGATCGGGTGGCCCGCAATGGCCGGGGCATTGCTGGCGTTGCTGTTCGCCGTGCGGCTCTGGCGGCAGGGCCCGCCGGTCCACGGCCGCGGCCGGCAGCACTTCAGTGCGGGCCAGCGCCTGGGTCTCATCGCCATCGGCGTCTTCGCCCTGGGCATGGGCGCATACGAGCTGGCGACGGGCAAGGCCGACCCCGTGCGGGGCGCCGAGGTCAGACGCGCCCAGCAGCCGGGCAAGTACTGGACCGAGGTGCTGCTGCACCTCGGCGGGGGCGTGCTACTGCTCTACCTGGGTCTGCGCCGTCCCCCCGACGGGCGCGAGGATGAAGATGAGGATTGAGCGCGCGCCGTGCGGGTGACGCGGACACACCGGTGCCAGGCTCCAGGCCGATGCTGAGCGCATGCCGCCGTCTTGCTCGCGAGCACCCGCGTGAGACCGAGGTGCTCTCCTGGCTGGCCAAGGGCAAGACCAATCGCGACATCGCCGGCATCCTGGGCATGAGCCCGCGCACCGTGAACAAGCACCTGGAGCACATCTTCGAGAAGCTGGGGGGTGGAGACGCGTACCGGGGCGGCGGCGATTGCGAGCAGCCTGTTGCAGGAGGGGCGAGATCGTCGCTTTGTCGTCTGTGCGGAAGGCGACAAGGCTGATATAACTCGGGCACTGACAACGCACAATACGGGAGGAAGCATGAACTTTGTGATGCCGGCAGATTTGCGGTCTTTATCAAGTTAGACAGCACCATGACGCTCACCGATGTGCTCGCTCTTGTCGGCGCCTTTACCGGAAGCGCCGCGTTATTGTGGGATATCTTCAAGTGGTTGCACACTGGCCCCAAAGTGCGTGTCTCCGCTGCGCCGAATATGGTCGCGTTCGGCCAACTGGCCGCGGTTTTGGGTGAGAGACCCAACGTCTTTGTCGAAGCGGTCAACACTGGCGATCGCAAGACTACGATTACACACTTGATCGGGTATCACTACGATCATTGGTACAAGCGCTTGCTGCGACGGCGGCCCTCTAGTCAGTTCGCGGTCCCGGATCCATCGCCGGGCCGTGTTCCGCACGAACTTGGACCTGGCGAACGTTGGGTTGGGATGATTGAGCAGAATGCCGAACTCATTGAAATGAGTCGAAATGGACGTCTTTACGTTGGTGTCATTCACTCGGGCGCAAAGTCCCCTTCAATGGTACGGCTTGCTATCGCTAGCAATGCTGCCTAACAAACCCTTGCATCGGACGACTCGCCTACGGCTCGCGTTCGCTGATTTTTTACGTTAGGTTGCTGGCAGGACTTACGCAAGGGATCGACCTCCCACATCGTAAGTCGGTTCTGATATGCATCCGGAGTGCTCTGTATCTGCAGCGAAAAATTGGGAGTGAGGCATGCGTAACGTTCTTCTTCTTGCATGGATCGCTGTCTTCGCACAGCCCGGGGTTGCGGCGCCGGTCTCCACGCCGATGTCAGCCACTTTTCTCTATACCGCTTGTGGTGACGCTGAAACCAGTGGGTACGCAGAAGGGTTCTGTGATGGTGTCATCGACGCGTTGTATGGCTCGATTCAGGACTGGTGCGTTCCTCCGGGCGTTACGCATGGTGATGTAAGGCGGCACGTGAAAGCAGATCTACTGCGGTCTCCTCCATCTGTGGGCGTTAGCGCATTCGAGTTCGTCAATCGCTCAGTGCAGCGCAGGTGGCCATGCCCTTGACCGCGGCCAGTAACCTAACTATTCATATATGGACTCCCCCTCAAGTGCAAGAAACTGACCGAGTGGGGACCGTTGGGTAAAGCGCCTGCAGCCTCATAACCCGCCCTCACACCTCGTCACACAGCTGACCCGCATGCGGCCTACACTGGCCCTCAGGAGGACAGCCCATGGACCCCACAGACCCCGGCACGCAGCCCTTGCCGCCCGCGCCCGCACCGCCGCAGGGCGGGCTGGCGCGGTTGCGCCGCCTGCTGGGGCGCGGCGGCAGCCGCGTCAACCTCGCGCTGCAGGGTGGCGGGGCGCACGGGGCCTACACCTGGGGTGTGCTGGACACGCTGCTGCAGGACGGCGGGCCGGACTTCGAGGCCCTGAGCGGCAGCAGCGCGGGCGCGATGAATGCTGTGGTGCTGGCCGAGGGCTGGCGCCGCGGCGGGCGTGCCGGGGCGCGCGATGCGCTGGCGCGTTTCTGGAACGAGCTCGGGCAGCAGATGCCCTGGGGCCTGGTGAGCCCGCAGCAGGGCGGGGGCATCGGCCTGGGCTCGGCGGGCAAGCTGCTGGCCAGCTGGGCCGGGCAGTTCTCGCCCGCGCAGCTCAACCCCTTCGACCTCAACCCGCTGCGCGACCTGCTGCTGGCGCAGATCGATTTCGAGGCGCTGCGCGCGCACAGCCCCTTCAAGCTCTTCATAGGCACCACGCAGGTCAACACGGCCAGGCTGCGCCTGTTTCGCGAGTACGAGCTCAGCGTGGACGTGCTGCTGGCCTCGGCCTGCCTGCCGCGCCTGCACCGCAGCGTGGTGATCGACGGCGAGCCCTACTGGGACGGCGGCTACAGCGCCAACCCGGCGGTGTTCCCGCTGTTCTACGAGTGCGATGCGCGCGACGTGCTGCTGGTGCTGCTCAACCCGCTGCGGCGCAGCCACACGCCGCAGAGCGTGGCCGAGATCGAGACGCGCATCGCCGAGCTGGGCTTCAATTCGCACTTCATGCGCGAGATGCGCATGTTCGCCCAGGCCGCGCGCTTTGCCGCGCCGGCCTTCGGCGGCCGGCTGGAGCAGCGCCTGCGCGACATGCGCTTCCACATGATCGGCGGCAGCGAGCTGGAAAGCCTGGCGCGCAGCGACAGCAAGCTGCTGCCGCATGCGCCCTTCCTGCAGCACCTGCACGCGCTGGGGCGCGCGCATGCGCAGGGCTGGCTGCGCGACTGCGCCCCGCAGCTGGGCCGGCGCTCGACGATCGACGTGCAGGCGCTGTTCGGCTGAGGGGCGGGGGCCGCGCGGCGGCGGGGCTCAGGCCTGCGGGGTGGCCAGCACCTGTGCGACCACCCGCGCCAGCTCGGCGGCCTGCAGCGGCTTGCCGAAGATGTGGCGGATGCCGGTGCGCGCGGCGTCGGCCGCGTCGATGGCGTCGGGCTGGCCGGTGCACAAAATCACCGGCAGGCCGGGGCGGAAGTGGCGCGCGAGCTTGGCCAGCTCCAGCCCGTGCATGCCGGGCATGGTCTGGTCGGTGAGGAGCAGGTCGGGGCCGGCGGGCGCGGCCTCCAGCGCGGCCAGGGCCTCGCCGGCGTCGGCAAAGGTGCGCACGCGGTAGCCCCAGTCCTGCAGCAGCTCGGCCAGCAGCTGCGCCACGGCGGGCTCGTCGTCCACCACCCAGATGGCCTGGCCGCCGCCGGCGGGCAGGGGTGACGCAGCGGCGCTGGCGGCGGGCAGGGCCGCGGGCGCCTCGACGACGGGAAACAGCAGGCGGAACAGGCTGCCGCGGCCGGGGATGGAGTCCACCACGATGTGCACGCCCGAGCGGCGCAGGATGCCGTGCACCACCGACAGGCCCAGGCCCGTGCCCTTGCCCACCTCCTTGGTGGTGAAGAAGGGATCGAACAGGCGCGACAGGTGCTCGGGCGCGATGCCGCTGCCCGTGTCCGAGACGTCCAGCGCCAGGTAGCGGCCGTCCAGGCGCTGCTGGCTCAGGGCGCAGCGTTCGCCCTGCACGCGCGTGGCGTGCAGGCGGATGTCGATCAGGCCATGTTCGCCCACGGCGTCGCGCGCGTTGAGGATGAGGTTGACCAGCACCTGGTTGAGCTCGCCCGGGTCCATGCGCACGGGCTGCTCGCTGTCGACGCGCGCGCGGACCTCGATGCTGGCCGGGATGGAGGGGCGCAGCATGGCCACCACCTCGCGCAGCACGGCGGCCGGCTCGATGGCCTGCACGCTGCCGCTGGGGCGGGTGCGCGTGAAGCTCAGCATCTTGGCGATGAGGTCGCGCGCGCGTTCGCTGGCGGCAATGACCTCGCGCAGGTAGGCGGCGAGCTTGCCTTCCTTGTCCGGCGCGTAGCGCTCCAGCGCGAGGTTGGAGTAGCCCAGGATGGCGGCCAGGATGTTGTTGAAGTCGTGCGCGATGCCGCCCGTCATCTGGCCCAGGGCCTGCACCTTCTGCGACTGCTGCAGCTGGCGCTCCAGCTCCAGCTGCGCGGCCTGGGACTGCGCGTGTTCGGAGCGGTCGCGGATGAAGACGTAGTAGCGCGCTGCGCCGCCGGCGTCGTCGTAGGTGGCCGAGACCTCGACCGGGTACTCGTGCCCGTCGCGGTGGCGGTGCCGTTCCTCGAAGCGCGCGTAGCCGGCCTCGCGGATGCGCGCGGCCAGATCCTCGGCCTGCTGCGGATCGCGCCCGGCCGCCACCTGCGTGACGTGCAGGCCGCGCAGCCCGGCCAGGGTGTGGCCGGACATGCGGGCATAGGCCTCATTGGCCTCGAGGATGTAGCCCCGGTCGTCTAGGATCCAGAAGCCGTCGTGGATGGTCTGCAGCACGCGCTGGTGGCGTGTCTCGATGCGCTGCTGCTCGGTGATGTCCTCGCTGGCCGAGATGGCGCCGACGATGGCACCCTGCTCGTTGCGCATGGGGGTGACGGTGCGCCGCAGCGTGAGCCCGCTGCCCCGGGCGTCGGCCGTCTGCACGATGCCCTGCCAGACCTGGCCGGCCTCGATGCTGCGGCGGATGTCCGCGGCCTGCGCCGCATCGGGGGTGGCGGGGGCGGTGTAGAGCGAGAGCTGGTCTTCCGGGCCGGCCGAGCCCGGGGGGATGAGGTCACGCGAGGCGCGGTTGCGCCAGATGACGCGGCCGCCGGGGTCGGTGACGAGGACGGGCGAGGCGGCGGACTCCAGCGCGAGTGACTGCACGCGCAGCGCGTCGGCCTGCTGCGCGAGCTGCTGGTAGGGCCGGCGCACGCCGACCACGAACATGGCGCGGTAGATGAGGGCGTAGCAGGCGAACTTGTAGACGTGGCCCAGCAGGTTGAGTGCGTCGCTGACCTCGCTGTACTGGGAGAAGAAGGCCTCGCTGAGTGCGCCCAGCGCCGCGGCGCTGAAGATCAGCGCGGGGAATTCCTCGCCCGAGGTGCGGGCCTGGCGGTAAAAGCGCCAGGCCGCCACGGCCAGCAGGCCGGTGATGAGCCATTCCAGCCCGACCTTCAGCGGCGTGAGGCCCTGGCCTTCGATGAAGGTGCGCGGCAGCGCGGCCTCGTGGAAGAACACGGCCCACAGGATGAGCGCGTTGAGCGCGGTGTAGGCGCCGAGGATGCCCCAGCGCCGCGCGGACGAGGGCGGGGGCAGCTGCGGGCGCAGGCTGACGGCAAACAGGGTGGCGGCGACGATCAGGCGCGCGGCCAGCCAGAAGGCGATGGCCTTTTCCGTCGAGGCCGGGGTGAGCAGCACCGGCATGCCCTTGTAGGACAGGGTGTGCGCGAAGTCCAGCCAGCCCGCGGCAAACAGCGCCACGGCGATGAGCAGCAGCGCACCCGGGGCTACACGCGCGGGCGTGTGCCAGACGGTGGCGAAGACCAGGAAGGCCGCCACGATGGACATGAATTCCAGCAGCGTGTGCAGCGGCAGGTAGTGCACGTGCGGGATGTTCAGACCCTGCAGCGGCAGCGCCATGGCCAGCAGCGCCAGCGCGGCCGCGCCGGCCACCAGCCAGGTCTGCTGGCGCAGCAGGGGCGTGCGGGGCAGGGGGCCGGCGTCCAGGGCGTTCTTCATGGGGCCGGCGTCCTCTTCCGGGCGGGGGCTCAGTCCTGCAGGCCCAGCAGCTGCAGCAGGCGGGCCGTGTCGATGGGCTTGGCCAGGCAGGTCTCGGCGCCGGCGGCCAGCAGCGCGGCCTCGTTCTCGGGTGTGAGGTAGCCGCTCATGGCGATCACGCGCACGTCGGCGTGCCCGGGCAGCTGCTTGATCTGGCGGCAGACTTCGGTGCCGGACAGGCCGGGCATCATGAGGTCGAGCAGCACCACGTCGGGGGTGAAGGTGTGCAGCTTGCGCCCGGCCTCGAAGCCGTTCTCGGCAATCTCCACCTGCACCGCGTGGCCGCCGCCTTCGAGCAGTTCCTTGAGGAAGCCCACGACGGCGCGGTCGTCGTCGACGATGAGCACGCGCAGCGGCCCGGGGTTGCCGGCCGGGTTCCACAGGCGGGCGAAGCGCTCGACCTCCTCACGCCGGAAGCGCCGGTGCCCGCCGGGCGTGACCTCGGCCTGCAGCAGGCCCTTCTGGGCCCAGCCGCGCACCGTCACGGGCGACACCATCATCCATTGGGCCACTTCGTTGGGCGTGAGGTAGGGCTTGGTCTTGAAGTCTTCGGTCATGCCACGGGGTCTCGGTGGGGTGGACGGTTCAATCGATTCTAAAGAATTCATCGATCTGTGGGGATCTGTCCTGGCGTGGTCTCAGGCGGGCAGCGCGCGCTGGGCCTGTGCCTTGTGTTCCTGGCGCAGGGCCACGGCATCGAGCTGGGCCAGCGACACCTCGCCGCGGGCGAGGCGGAACAGGCGCATGGAGTCGCTCACGCCGCGGGCCTGCTGCTGCAGCGACTGGGCCGCCACCGCGAGCTGCTCCACCAGGGCCGCGTTGTGCTGGGTGATCGAGTCCATGTGGGCCACGGCCTCGCTGATCTGGGCGATGCCGGCCTGCTGCTCGGCCGAGGCGCGGCTGATCTGGTCCAGCGCGCCGCCGACCGTGGCCACGGCCTCGATGGCCTCCTGCATGCGGGCCATGGCCTCGCGGGTGCGGGTGTTGCCTTCGGTGACGCGCGTGCCCGACTGCTGGATGAGCTGGCGGATGTCGCGCGCGGCCTGGGTGGTGCGCTGCGCGAGCGAACGCACCTCGCCGGCCACCACGGCAAAGCCGCGCCCGGCCTCGCCGGCGCGCGCGGCTTCGACCGCGGCATTGAGCGCGAGCAGGTTGGTCTGGAAGGCCACGCCCTCGACGAGCTCGATGATGGCCGAGATCTGGCGCGAGGAGTCGGCGATGCCGTTCATGGTCTGCGCCACGGCCTGCACGGCCGTGTTGCTGCGCGCGGCGATGTCGCTGGTCTCGTGCGCCAGGCGCGCGCCCTGGGCCGCGGCGGCGGCGCTCTGCTGCACCGTGCCGTTGATCTGCTCCATCGAGGCGGCGGTCTGCTCCAGGCTGCTGGCCTGCGACTCGGTGCGCTCGGCCAGGTTCTGGTTGCCAGCGGCGATCTCAAGCGCCTCGTGGTGCAGGCGGTCGATCTCGTGGCGCACGTCCTGCACCACGGTGCGCAGGTTCACCGACATCTGGCGCAGGGCCTGCTGGAGTTCGCCCGCCAGGCCGTCGCTGCCGGTCTGCACCTCCTGGCTCAGGTCACCCGAGGCCAGGCCATTGGCCTCGCGCACCAGGGCCTGCAGCGGGCGCACGGTCAGCGCATGCACCAGCGCATAGCCGGCCGCCGCCGCGGCTGCGGCCGCCCCGACGACCACGGCCGCAGGCAGGTCCAGCAGCGCGGGCAGCAGCACCGCGGTGGGCACGAGCAGCTGCAGCAACAGCAGCCGGGCCCCGGTGCCCGGGCGCAGCAGGCCCTGCAGGCGGCCACGCCAGTCGCGGCGCTGCAGCTGGCCGCGCTGCAGCACGTGCACCAGGCGGCCGTGCTGCGCTTCCTCGCGCATGCGGGCATACAGCGCCTCGGCGGCCTGCACGGCCTCGCGCGCGGGCTGGCTGCGCACCGAGAGGTAGCCCGTGATGCGCCCGCCGTCCATCATGGGCGTGGCGTTGGCATGGACCCAGTAGTGGTCGCCGTTCTTGCGCCGGTTCTTCACCAGCCCGGACCAGGGGATGCCGGCCTCGATGGTGGCCCACATGTCGCGGAAGGCCTCTTCGGGCATGTCGGGATGGCGCACCAGGTTGTGCGGCTGGCCCAGCAGCTCCTCGCGCGTGTAGCCGCTGACCTCGATGAAAGCCTGGTTGCAGTAGGTGATGCGACCCTTGAGGTCGGTGACGGAGACCAGGGTGCGGTCGGGCGGGAAGGGGTATTCGTGCTGGCTGACCGGCAGGTTCTTGCGCATGGGGAATCAGGTTCGTTCGTGTCGTGCGGGTGTCGGCTCAACTGCGGGCGGCAAGCCGCCCGCAGGGCCGGGGAATTCAGGGGCGGGGCAGCAGGGCCGTGCCACGCTCGCGTGGCTCGCCGAGTCGGAACACGGCCACGGCCTGCACGAGTTCCTGGGCCTGGCCGTTGAGGCTGGCCGCGGCAGCAGCCATCTCTTCGACCAGCGCGGCGTTCTGCTGCGTGGCCTGGTCCATCTGCG